>ENA-ORXU01000799-ORXU01000799.1-marine-metagenome-genome-assembly--contig:-NODE-799-length-32197-cov-3.665629_pt1 | contig 32197 bp, 27 predicted proteins | sample MGYA00237869_ERZ511484 | MGnify/ENA metagenome assembly ERZ511484 | reverse complement strand
ATCCCCTGGTGGACCGGCGGCTCAGGATCACGTCATCATAGTTCATCGCTATCTCCCGATGTAAATCTGCAAAACTGTGAGCGCCTGCGCCTGACACGGATACTGAAAAATGGTGCCGCTTAGCAGACTCGAACTGCTGACCCCATCATTACGAATGATGTGCTCTACCAACTGAGCTAAAGCGGCATGCGTTGAAATTGCGGGATTTTCGGTCGTTTCAGTCCAGCAATTGCAACCGTTCCAACGTCGGGATTCCAACGGAGTGGTTCAAATAGTAGTTGCCAAAGCAAATAGCCAGCAGCACGGGGTAAGGCAAGCCGCGAATTGCGAGCTACCCGGCATAAGACCGTTTCGTCAAATGCGCGGCAGAAAAGCGTATGATATGCTTTGACAAAACCGTCCTGCATTACGATAACCCTGCTCGTTCCTGTTATCACTTCCCTCCTTACTTCTCCCGAAAAAGCGCAATCTGCCGAAATAATGTCCGAGACCAAATCCGACACGCAATCACACGCCGTTCATGATGTCGCGGCGCTGCCTGTGCCGCGCGCGAATAGCTTGGCTGGCGCGTCCTTGTTTCTGGATTTTGATGGAACGCTCGTCGATCTGGCTGACACTCCGGAAGCGGTCGTCGTGCCAGCGCAATTGCCGGCATTGCTGGCAAATCTCGATACAGCTTTGCACGGGCGACTGGCAATTGTCAGCGGGCGCGATATTAAAACGCTGCGCGATGATTTCGGCCTGACGAATGTTACGTTGGCAGGCAGCCACGGCGCGCAGATCGCGATGTTGGGCCAGCCTGTAGACAGCGTTGCGCGCGCGGCCGGGCTGGATACAGCCTATGCGCATTTGATCGCTTTTGCGCAGAGCCATCCCGATCTTGTGGTGGAGGATAAGCCGCTGGGCATCGGCCTGCATTACCGGCAGGCACCGGCAATGAAAGAACGCTGCCAGGATGAAGCGCGCAAAGTGGCCAGCGCGCATAATCTGTCGCTGCAACATGGCAAGATGATGATCGAACTGCGCGGCGAAAAGGCGCATAAGGGCATGGCCATCGCCCGGCTGATGGAAACTGCGCGCTTTGCTGGCGGACGGCCAGTTTTCATCGGTGATGATGTGACCGATGAGGATGGCTTTACAAAGGCAGCCCAGCTCGGCGGCGCGGGAATAAAGGTCGGCGTGTCGGGAAAGACTGGAGCCCGGTATGCCTTGGCCAATGTTCGTGCGGTGCATGAATTTCTCACCTCAATTTGCGCGCAGCAATTTCCGGAAAACCACCGCCATAGTAAAGAGCAGGGGTAAATTTTGACGGCACTACTATCCATCAACGATATCAACGAAAATCAACGCAATCTTGATCTGTGGCCAATCGGGAATTGTCAGGTATCCGCGCTGATTGATCGGCAAGCCAGATTGATATGGGGCTGCCTGCCCGGCATAGACGGCGACCCCGCGTTTTCCGCATTGTTAAGCGATGCGGACTATGACGACAGCCAGACTGCGGGCTTCTGGGCGATCGATCTGGCAAACTGTGCAACGATTGAGCAGGAATATATCCGCAACACCCCGGTGCTGCGCACGCGCAAAACCGACACGTCTGGCAATGCGGTCGATATATTCGATTTCTGCCCCCGCCGCCAACAACGCGGGCGCATCTATCGCCCCACTGCCTTTGCCAGAATCGTGCGCCCGGTTTCCGGCTCGCCGCGCATTCGCGTAAAACTGCGCCCCGTTGGCAGTTGGGGCACGCAGCGTGCAAAGCTGTCCTTCGGATCGAACCACATCCGTTATCCGCTGCCCGCGATGGATATGCGGCTGAGCACCGATGCGCCGATCGGCCATGTCAAATCGGAAAATTACTTTCGGGTAGAGCGCGGTCTGCATTTCTTTTTCGGCCCTGATGAAAGCTTCGCCGGATCGCTCGCGCAGACAGTATCGCAAATGATGCATGATACCGTGCAGGGATGGCAGCAATGGGTTCGCGGCCTTGCTATACCTGCCGAATGGCAAAGCGAGGTTATCCGCGCGGCGATCACGCTGAAACTGTGCCAGCATGAAGACAGCGGCGCGATTGTGGCCGCGATGACAACATCGATCCCCGAACATGCTAACAGCGGCCGTAACTGGGACTATCGCTATTGCTGGATCCGTGACGCTTATTACACGGTGGAGGCGCTCAATCGCATTGGCGCGCTGGACGTGCTGGAGGCGTATCTGGGGTATCTGCGCAATATCGTCGATGATGCAGCGGGCGGCCATATTCAACCATTGTATGATGTGCTCGGTAATGCCCGGTTGGAAGAAACGCACGCGGAAGGGCTGCCGGGCTATCGCGCGATGGGGCCGGTGCGGGTCGGCAATCAAGCATACGAACAGGTGCAGCATGATGCCTATGGGCAGATTGTGCTGTCATCAGTGCAGGCCTTTACCGATCAACGCTTGTTGCGCATGTCGGGGCATGAGGATTTTGAGGCGCTGGAAGAAGTCGGCGATCTGGCGTGGGATGTCTATGACAAGCCCGATGCTGGCCTGTGGGAATTGCGCACCCGCAGCCATGTGCACACCTATTCCGCGGTAATGTGCTGGGCGGCGTGTGACCGGTTGGGCCATGCAGCCGCGACATTGGGGCTGGAGGAAAAATCACAGCATTGGCAGCGCCGGGCAGCGACCATGAAAGATGCGATTATGAAGCGTGCGTGGAATGAGGATACGCAAGCGATCAGCGCAACTTTCGATGGCGATGACCGCGATGCCAGCCTGCTCCAATTGCTCGATCTGCGCTTCCTGTCGGCCGATCATCCGCAATTCAAAGCCACGCTGACGGTGTTGGAAGAGGCGCTGAGGCGCGGCAACCATATGCTGCGTTATGCTGCCGAGGATGATTTCGGCTTGCCCGAAACCGCGTTCAATGTCTGCACATTCTGGCTGATTGAAGTGCTGCATCTGGCGGGCCGCAAAACCGAGGCGCGCCATTTGTTTGAAGAAATGCTGTCGCGCCGCACCGCCGCCGGGCTGCTATCTGAAGATATCGACCCGCATACGGGTGAGCTGTGGGGCAACTATCCCCAAACCTACTCGTTGGTTGGTATAATCAACTGCGCAGTTTTGCTCAGTAAATCATGGAGTGAGCTGCGATGAACCGCCTGATTGCCATATCGAACCGTGTGTCCAAACTGAAAGAGGGCGGTGCGCAAGGCGGCCTTGCCGTCGCGCTAAGCTCTGCCTTGCGCGAAAATAACGGCATCTGGTTTGGCTGGTCCGGGCAAAGCGTCGATACATTTACCGGCCATCTGCAAATGTCGGAAAATTTCGGCGTACGCACGGCGACGATTGATCTGGAGGAGCAGGATGTCGATGAATATTACAACGGTTTTGCCAACCAGACATTATGGCCGCTATTCCACTATCGCATTGATCTGGCGGAATATGAACGCGCGTATGGCGAAGGATATGAACGGGTAAACAACCGGTTTGCCGATGCTGTCATGCCGCTGATCGACAAAAGCGATGTGATTTGGGTGCATGATTATCACCTGATCCCGCTGGGTTATCGTTTACGAAAACTGGGCTGTGAAAATCGTATCGGATTTTTCTTGCATACGCCGTGGCCACCGACGCGGCTTCTGGTTGCGCTACCGCATCATGAACGCTTCGTGGAATCGCTGTTTGCATATGATGTCGTGGGTTTTCATACAACCGAATGGCTGGAAAGTTTTCTGCATTATTGCGAAAAGGAACTGGGCGCGCAGGTGAACGATGGCAAGGTTACCTATGACGGTAAGACCATCACCGCCATCGCCTGCCCGATCGGGCTGGATCATAAAGAATTTCTGGCAGCCAGCCAATCTGATGAAGCGAAAGGCGCCTTCGATCGTATGCGCGCCAGCTTGCAGGACCGCAAACTTGTGGTGGGTGTTGACCGGCTGGATTATTCCAAGGGGCTGGAGGAGCGGCTACACGGGCTGGAGCGATTTTTCGCCAACCATCCCGAACGCCAGCGCGAAACCGTAATGGTGCAAATCGCCCCGCCATCGCGCGGCGACGTCGCCAGCTATCAAGAAATCCGTGCCAAGCTGGATGAGGAAAGCGGGCGGATAAATGGGGCTTTCTCGCATGTGGACTGGACCCCGATACGCTATGTTAACCGGGGCTATCCGCGCGCTGAACTCGCCGGAATTTATCGCGCAGCCGATGCGGCGCTTGTCACTCCTTTGCGCGACGGGATGAATCTCGTGGCTAAGGAATATGTCGTTGCACAGAATCCCGAAGATCCCGGCGTGCTGATCCTGTCGCGATTTGCCGGGGCAGCGCATCAATTAAAAGAGGCGCTGCTGATCAATCCCTATTCGCGAGAGGAAATCAGCGATGCGCTGGTGACCGCGCTTGATATGCCGCTGGAGGAGCGCAAACGCCGGTGGCGCGCGATGATGGATGTCATGGAAAAAACCGACGTCATCTGGTGGCGGGAGAAATTCACAAGTCATCTGACGCAGCCTGATACCGCGTAAGGCAAATTGCCGATGCAGCTGCGAAACGCCCGCTGACTTTCAGCGGCTTGGCTTAGCTATATTTCGGTTCGGCTCCCCACGGATAATAATCCGGCATGCCATCGGAAACACGCTCCGGAAATTCCGGCGGTCTTTTTTCCAGAAAAGCCGTCACGCCTTCCTTCACATCATCGCTGCGCCCCCGGTTAACAACGCCGCGGCTGTCAATCCGGTGCGCCTCCATCGGGTGCGACATGCCTGCGCCTTCCCAAAGCATCTGCCGCGATAGCGCGATTGATACCGGAGAGGTGCCGTCGACAAATGTTTTTGCCATGTCTTTAGCAGCGGCGAGCACCTCGCCTTCGGGGTATAAATCACTTACCAGCCCCGCCGCTTTGGCTTCTTCTGCTGGAAATATATTGGCCTTGAATGTCCATTCCAGTGCCTTTGATATGCCGACAATCTTCGGCAGGAAATAGGATGAGGCACTTTCCGGGATTACACCCCGCCGCGTGAATGGCAATCCGAATTTGGCGGTGTCGCTTGCCAGCCGGATGTCCATTGGCAACATAATGGTGACACCCATTCCCACACATGCCCCATTGATCGCACCGATCAGCGGTTTGAGACAGCGAAACATCCGCATCGTCAATATTCCGCCGGCATCACGGGCGGTCTCTTTGCTGTAATCAATGGTGCCGTCACTGCGGACAGGGGAATCTTTCATATCCGCGGAATCGAATGTATCGGTGCCGGAGCTTAGATCATATCCAGCGCAGAACGCCCTGCCCGCACCTGTGAAGATGGCAGCGCGAATACCGTCATCGGCATCGATCCGGTCAATCGCCGCGATCAGCTCATCAACCATATGGGCCGTGATGGCGTTCAACTTGTCCGGACGGTTCAATGTCACAATAGCTATTTCGTTTTCGATCTCGAATTTCAACTCATCGAATTTCACAATGCTGCCCCTTCAATCTATGGTCACCGATATGGCTGCCGCCAAACCGGCAGAGCTATTTGATAAATTTGAACATATGCCCGCCAATTTTGCGCATCTGAATTTCTTCTGCGCCTTCGGTAATGCGGTAGCGGCGGTGGTGCCGGTAGATATGTTCGAACGGTTTGTGGCGCGAATAACCTATCCCGCCATGCACTTGCATCGCGCGGTCTGCAGCATCGCAGCAAAGCCGGTTTGCCCGGTAATTGCACATCGAAACCTGCGCCGACAGTTTCTTGGCAATATCCACTTTCGGCATGCTGTCCATCTGCGCTGCTGTTTTGTAGATCAACTGCCGCAGCATAGCAGCTTCGGTATGCAGCTCGACCAGCGGAAACTGGATTGCCTGATTGACGGCCAATGGCTTGCCAAACGGTTTACGCTCGCCTGCATATTTCACCGATTGATCAATGCAATATTGCGCCGCGCCCAGCGATGATGCCGCCTGCCGGATACGATTTTCATGCACGAAATGCTGCGCACAGGCGAGGCCCATATCTACATCGCCCAGCACTGCATCTGCCGGTACCCAAACATTATTGTAGGTGCATTTGGGATGATCGGTGGGCATATTGAATGTCCAGAGATACTCCCCGATTTCAAACCCGTCTGCGTCAGTCGGGACGAGGAACAATCCAATACCCTGCGCCGATCCATCATCACCGCGGTGGCGTGCGAAGGTCATCACATGCGTTGCCTGATGCAGCCCGGTTGTCCACATCTTGTTACCGTTAATCAGCCAGCCATCGACACCGTCGCGGGTTTCGGGAACAGCGGTGGTATCCATCCATGTTGCATCCGACCCGTGATCTTCTTCGGTTAGCCCGAACGCCCAATGCATTTTATTTTCCAGCATAGCGGGGATATATTCCTGCCGCTGCTGCTCCGTTCCGAAATCGCGCACCATCAATGGCTGCACAAGATTACCGACAATCGAATTTTCATTCTGCAGATCATTATGCAGGCCCAGCCCGCGATGCGCTAGATGTTCGCGAATGCGCGCCATCGCAAGATGCGAACCATCCTGCCCGCCAAATTCTGCAGGCAGAGCGTAACGATAATGCCCGGCCGCGTCGGCGGTGCGTTTCATCTCATCGATCAGATCGTCCCACTCACGCGTGGGCAGCCCCTGATTATCCCAATCGGTCCGGGCATTTTCGCGGCGATGATCGAAGAAGCGGATATTATCGTCGCGCTGTTCAATCGGCTTAATCTCTGCTTCGATAAATTCGTCCAGAACATCGAGGTAATCTTCGATGTCCTGCGGGATATCAAAATTCATGTATCTTCACTCCATGTATCAAGCGCGACCTTCAGCCCCGCATATTTGGGTTGATCAATTGATAATCGTTCGAGCGCGGACAGCCGCAGATGATCCCACAGGCCGGGATGATCATGCGTCATATCGCCGCTGGCCAACGCCTTGCATAATTGCCGATGCGTAAAGCCCAAACTGTCTAAACGGTCATTTGCCGCAACGCGAAACGCCGCGCCGTGCTGTGCCTGCCGCTGTGCAATGCCCAGCGCATTGCCCGCAACACGCGACTGGAACCGATCATGCCCGTCCAGGCCGGGCAGCACATATTCGCTGTTCCATTCGCTGAGCGCGGTCAGCAATTCGGTATAGCCGGTTTCGCCGACATTGGCCGGGCTTTGCGCGATGGACCAATCGATTGGCCGCTTCACCTCTGACGGTAATATCTCTTCAAACAGCAGCGCGAGATCAATCTCAACCTCTGACACCCGGCGACCGATGACGGTGCGTTCAAGTGAACGATCGCCGCCGTCGCGCCATATCTGCCCCATTTCCAGACAGACGACGCCCCACCATAATGTGCTGTAAATCAGCCAATAGCGGAACCGATCAATATCCACCTGCGCGCCGCTGTGACTGGCATAGGCCGATAAAAATGCCTCTGCGGTATCGATGCCGCCAGCCACTTTTTCATATTGCCCGAACCGCCAGCTGGGCGTGCAAAAATAGGCGAGATCTTGCACAGGATCGCCAAACCGCACCAGCTCCCAATCCAGCACAGCCGAAAGACCGGATGGCGCGATCATCAAATTGCCCATGCGAAAATCGCCATGGACAAGTTTTTTCTCCGCAGTGGCCGGTGCGTTATCGGCAAGCCAGCGGAAAGCATATTCATATATCGGTATCGCGCCGCCAATCTCGTCATATTTTTCGCGCTGCGCCGCCACCAGTTCGGCCGCCGTCTGATATTCCACCGCGTCCGGAACCGTCGCGGGATTGATGGTGTGAATTTTGGCCAGCTGCGCAGCGCACTGATCCGTCAAGGCTGCCTGCGCTTCGGCATATTCGGCGCGGCCAATGATCTTGTGCGGCAGGGTTTCTCCCTGCGCTTTGTCCATAATGAAACCTTCGCCCAGCCCGTCTTCTGCCGTCAACCTGCCCCGCACCATCGGGGCCAGCACCCCGGCCGCCACCGCGCAATCAATAATGTCGGCCTGTGCGGCAAGCGACAGATGCTGCGCTGCATCGTCATCATCGGCCATACCGGCCGGTAAGCGGCGCAGCACATATTCGCGGTCGCCGTATACAAAGCCCCAGCTTTCCATACTCGCCCCGCCCGACAGGCGTTCAAGCCCGGAAAGTTCGCCGGAGTGCAGCAGTGCCCGACTGCAAAAAGACGCAAGTTTTTGATGCAGCAAAGCGTTACTCATGGATGATGCGTATCTTGCCTAGGGCGATCTTCAATAGTCTAAACCAATAGCGCCAATGCTTTTCGAACATGAAAGATAAGAAACGACGTTTAGAAATAAGCACTATGCTACATGCATCTGCTCATGCCGGGGTGATGTCAGGCTAGCTGCACTTGTCTCCGATAGGCGGATCTGTGGCAAAGTCGCGCTGGGTTTAGGCAGCAAATCTTCCACATCTCGCAGCGAAAGTGGACGGCGGTCATACATCATGACAACCAAACGGATGACTTCCGGAGACCGATTGAGGCAACGAGCCGGACTGGCTGGTTTTCTGCGTCAGGACGTGAGCTTACCCTGCCCGCTCAACACAAACTTTGAATCAGCTGCATTTAGTCTGACAATGCCCGCTGCCGCTCTCGTCGTCCAGGTCCATGCGCTTTTCGTACCCATCTTTTCGTCCATTCTGTTCAGTTCGTTTTGTCGCTTATCTCATACTCTCACTCTTTTGTCCGGAAAAAGTGAGCCAAAACAAAATCATAGGCTTTACGGCATTACTTCTTGATCGGATACGACCAAAGATGCATCACACCGACCCCAATTAATTCAACGCCAAGATGACGACAACTACTTACTCTAATCTATTTATGGAGATTGCATGCAAACTTATATGGTAAGGCTCGGCAGGTTCGGTGAAAACGAACAGCATGCGTTGGATAACGGTATATTGGTAACTGGCTGGACGATGCCGGATATATCGGCCGCAAAGGGGCGTGAAGACATATACGCAGCTTTGGAGAGTTTAGGCGGTAACGAAAAGTCTGGAACCCTGAAGAACTGGGCAGTGCAACTAAATCAGTTCCTCCACGACGTGGTGGAAGGCGATCTAGTGGTAATTCCTCTCAAGACCACTGGTGAGGTTGCGATTGGGCGGTTCAAGGGCGGCTACGTCCACGATAAGGAAGGTCACCCTACCAGAAAAGTAGAATGGCTCCGGACCGACCTTCCAAGGACGGCGATAAAGCAGGACCTGCTCTACAGTTTGGGCGCTTCTCAAACTATTTGCCGTATTAGTCGAAACGAAGCGCCAATGAGGTTTGAGCAGCTTGCCAAGAAGGGAATTGATCCGGGTCCGAACGCTAATGTCAAAATCTCGAACGATGATAGCGGCGCTGACGAGGATGCAGAGGTCGACAGCTTGACCGATCTGGAGCCGATTGCTCGTGATCAGATAGTCAAGCATATTTCAGCCAATTTCGCTGGCCATGCTTTCACCCGCCTTATTGCCGCAATTCTCGAAGCAGATGGGTATCGCACTCGGGTTTCGCCCCCCGGTAGTGACAAGGGTGTCGATATTGTTGCGGGAAAAGGCGCATTGGGTTTCGATGAGCCTCGCTTGGTGGTTCAGGTTAAGTCCGGTGACATAGTTGTCGATCAGCCGACCCTCCAAGGGCTTCTAGGCTCAATACAAGATACGAATGCAGACTATGGCCTTATCGTATCTTGGTCCGGCTTTAAAAGCACTGTTAGGCAGCGGACGAACGATCTTTATTTCAGGGTCAGGCTTTGGGGCCGAGACGAGATACTGGATGCGCTATTTGCCGCTTATGATCGACTTCCGGAAACCATCCGAGCGGACCTACCGCTGCAACGAACTTGGACCCTGGTAGACGACAGCTAGGTTGATTGACTCTTCAAATAGCAACTAGAGATCAGCAAGAATGGCCAATTCGCTCGAAAATAGACCCTCATGAATAGCAATGAGGTCGTATTGCGCGTGGATGAAGGGGAAGCCTCAATACGAGCGGCTCGCCTCACTCGCGCAGCGCCGTATAAAATCTAACGCCGGAGGTCCTTCCGTATCTGATCGTTCGTCTCATTTAGCTTCGTCATTATCGATCGTTCGAGAAGCGTTCGACTTCTTCGCCGACCTGTCGGACGGGACCCACCACAAAAACAAAGTTTTTGAACCGGGGCTAATGTTTAGGCTGACCACCTAGGGTAAAGTATATGCTGCCCTCAACGGTCCCGTTAGTCGGTGAGTGGGCAAACCCCGACAGGTGCGGTCCCTTATTCCTTGGGACGCGGTGCAAGGGCTGGTTCGTTCGATGGACGGGCTGGCCTATCGTTTCGTCAATGGCGGGTAGCAGTGCAGACAGATAAATATGCGCTCTCTATTATCATTATTCAACAATAGTTTGGGTGGTTAAATGGCGGAGAGACAGGGATTCGAACCCTGGGAACTGCTTAACAGCTCAACGGTTTTCGAGACCGCCCCATTCGACCACTCTGGCACCTCTCCGCGAGCATGGAATTTCCGGCTCTATAAGGTCTGTGGCCGACCTTCCCGAAAATTCGTGCGATGCGCGCCATTAGCCAAACTTGGCCTGCTTGCCAAGCCCAAGGTTGATTTGCGCGCAAAGAGCCGCGATACTGCACGCGATGACAGATAACCCAGCCATGCCCGATATCGCAGCATCGCATTTTTCAATTGGCGATGTCGTCAAACACCGCCTGTTCGATTTTCGCGGCGTTGTGTTTGATATTGATCCAGTATTTGCCAACAGCGAAGAATGGTATCAATCGATACCCGAAGATTTGCGTCCCGAAAAAGATCAGCCATTTTACCATCTGTTCGCGGAGAATGATGACAGCAGCTATGTTGCATATGTAAGCCAGCAGAATTTGTTACCCGACAGCAACGGCCCGGTTGAACACCCCGATCTGGGCGATGTTTTCGGCGAATGGACCGGCAAACGATATGAACTGCACCGCGATATGCGGCACTGATAACGCTATGGCGCGTCGCCTTTTGGTGCGCTGGGAACGTTGTCTTCTTCCAAAATCCAATCGACCGCAGCGCGCGCATGGATAATCGCGCTATCGTATATCGGCAGGATATTTGCCCGCGTATCCACAACCATTCCCAATTCGGTTCCGCCCAGAACAACGGCCTTAACGCCCTGTTTGTCGATGTCGGTCAGAAAGGTTTTCATTGTCCGTTGCGCATCGCGTTTCACTTCGCCGCGCATCAATTCCGAATAGATGATGCGGTCAATTTCATCGGCGCGCGCCATGTTTGGCGGCGATAGTTTTACACCATGCTGGACCAGCCGCTGACGGTACCAATTTTCGGTCATCACGTTGCGCGGGCCGATTAGCGCGGCGGTAGCAATTCCATCCGCCTTCATTTTTTCCCCCACACAATCGGCGATATGGATGACGGGTATGTCCAGCTTTGCTTCCAGTTCGTCGAACACACGGTGCATACTGTTCGCGCAAATAAACACTGCGGTTGCGCCGCTGCGGACCAAACGGCGGGCGGCCAGCGTCAATTCCTTGCCGATCGCTTTCCAGTCTTCATCGCTTTTCGCTTGCGCAAGATCGGCGAAGTTGAAACTTTCAATCGCCATAGGAGCGCTCGCCACACCGCCGACGCGGCGCGCGATCTGTTCGTTTATATGCTTGTAATACAGCGCAGTTGTATACCAACTCATGCCGCCGATCAGGCCAATTTTCCGCATTCTTATCCTTCGGTGATCAAATTGCCCCGCTGGCAGTCAGGCTTCGCAAAGAGCATAGCGACCTGCCAAAGGCAAGCGGATTAGCGCGGATATATGCCGCAAAATCAGCGTTGCAACGCCTTGACGATTTCCTCGCACATCTTTTTCGCATCGGAAAGCAGCATCATCGTCTGGTCCATATAGAACACGTCATTATCAACGCCAGCATAGCCTACGCCGCCCATTGACCGTTTGATGAAAAAGATCGTTTTGGCTTTTTCCACATCAAACACGGGCATGCCATAGATCGGTGAGGATTTGTCCGTTTTCGCCGCAGGGTTCACCACGTCATTTGCGCCAATGATGAAGGCAACGTCGGTCTGGGCGAAATCACTGTTGATATCTTCCAGTTCAAATACTTCATCATACGGCACATTCGCCTCTGCCAGCAGCACATTCATATGCCCGGGCATGCGGCCCGCCACAGGGTGGATCGCGAATTTGACGTTGACGCCCTGCTCTTTCAGCACATCGGTCATCTCTCGCAGTGCGTGCTGCGCCTGTGCAACCGCCATGCCGTAGCCTGGAATGATAATCACATTTTCCGCCTGGCTCATCATATAGGCTGCGTCGTCGGCACTTCCGGCTTTCCACGGCCGCTGTTCGCCGCCAGCATCACCGCCGCCCGATGTATCAGCGCCAAAGCCGCCTGCAATCACCGAGATGAAGCTGCGGTTCATGGCTTTGCACATGATGTAGCTGAGGATTGCGCCGGATGATCCGACCAATGCGCCCGTGATGATCATCGCCGTGTTGCCAAGCGTAAAGCCCATTGCCGCCGCTGCCCAGCCGGAATAGCTGTTCAACATCGACACCACGACAGGCATATCCGCGCCGCCAATGGGAATGATCAGCAGGAAGCCAATGATGAATGCCAGCCCGACGATGATCCAGAATACCGTCTGGCTATCGGCTGTTGGCATGATCGCGAAATAGGCGGTGAGGCCCAGAATAGCAGCCAGCACACCCAAATTGATGATATGCCGCCCCGGCAGCATTATCGGCGCGCCAGACATTTTGCCTGCCAGTTTCAGGAACGCGATGACCGAACCGGAAAAGGTAATCGCGCCAATTGCGACGCCAAGGCCAAGCTCAACGCGGCTTACCGTCATAATTTCACCGGTCTGATCCAGAATGCCGAAAGCTCCGGGGTTCAGATAGGCCGCGATACCCACTAGCACCGCCGCCATACCGACAAGACTGTGAAACGCCGCCACAAGCTGCGGCATATCTGTCATCGCGATTTTTCGCGCAGTGACAAAACCTATCACGCCGCCGATTGCAATTGCTGCTGCGATTTCCGGCAGGGTCGCCCAGTCATGCGTGACCAATGTTGTCGCGACCGCGATCAACATGCCGATCATGCCAAAACGGTTTCCGCGCCGCGATGACGCAGGCGACGAAAGCCCGCGCAGCGCCAGAATAAACAAAATGCCTGAAATGAGATAGGCAATCATCGCCCAGGCCGGTGTGGCCTCTGCGCCGACGCCGCCCGCAGCATATGCAGGCAACGGACCGGCCAGTGCGGCAGCCGCGAGACATTGCGAAAGCCGGTGCAATGGAGCAATCATTGTTTGCGCTCCTTCTTTTTATACATTGCCAGCATCCGCTCCGTCACTGCAAAGCCGCCGAAAATATTGATACTCGCCAGCACAACGCCGATCAGCCCCAGCCATTTTGCCGCCGGGCTACCCGCCTCTGCCGCCGCAATCAACGCGCCGACGATAATCACCGATGAAATGGCATTGGTTACGGCCATCAAAGGCGTGTGCAATGCCGGTGTCACTGACCAAACGACGTAGTAGCCCACAAAGCAGGCCATTACGAAGATGGATAGAATTGAAATAAAGTCCATTATGTATCCTAGCGATTCAGTTTTTCGGCCATCAAAGATTGCATGCCAGCAACGTCGGAATTCTTCGCGATTTTGAATTCGATTGGATTGCGACCGGAGAGATAGACTTTTATCTCGGCGTCCAAATCAAAGGTGCCGGCGCTTTCAACGGAGTATGCCGTCACCGAACGGTACGGCACAGAAAGATATTGCTTTTTGCTGCCGGTCAAACCCTGCACATCGACGTAAATAATCCGCCAATCGGTAAAGGCGATCCAGTCCCTTGCCGTTTTGAAAGCAACATGCACATTTTCACCTTCGGTAAGTGCATGACCATGTTTTTCAGAGAATGCCGATGGTTCGGCAGAAGATGCATTTATCAAACCCATATTATAGTCTCACCCCAATAACCGTTCATTCACGACCTTGCCGTCCTTGGTCAGTCTGATCCCGATTGTTACTTCATCATCGTCTGGAAGCACGGGCTTTCCGGCTTCCTTGTCCCAGTAGGCGCTGAGGAAGTTGAAGAGGTTGCGACTGAACAGCGCGCTGGCATCTGCGGCCAGATGCGCAGGCGTATTGCTGAATCCGATGATCTTCACACCATGTTTTACCACCACCTCATCAGGACGTGACCCGGCCACATTTCCGCCCTGTGCCACCGCGAGATCAAAAATCACACTGCCCTCTTTCATGCTGGCAATCTGTTCGTCGCTCACCAGCTTCGGGGCTTCGCGTCCGGGAATGAGAGCGGTGGTGATGACGATATCCTGCTTGGCGATATGCGATGATACCAGCTCGGCCTGCGCTGCTTTATATGCGTCGCTCATCTCGGTCGCGTATCCGCCGGAGCCTTCACCCTCGATGCCTTCCACGCTTTCCACGAAGATGGGTTTTGCGCCGAGCGACTGTATCTGTTCTTTTGTGGCAGAGCGCACGTCGGTTGCCGAAACCTGCGCGCCAAGCCGCCGCGCGGTGGCAATCGCCTGCAAACCGGCGACACCCACGCCCATGACAAAACAGCGCGCAGCATCAATCCGCCCCGCCGCTGTCATCATCATCGGGAAAGCGCGGCCATATACGCTCGCCGCTTCCATCACGGCCTTGTAGCCCGACAGGTTGGATTGCGACGACAATATATCCATCGATTGCGCCCGCGTAATGCGCGGCATAAATTCCATGGCCAGCGCCTCAACGCCCAGATTTGCGTAAGCATCGATGCGGCTGCGCTGCCCGAACGGATCAAGACCCGCGACGATCCACGCGCCCTCTGCCATACCGGCAAGCGATTGGGGTTCCGGCCCCTGCACGCCAAGTATGATATCCGCATCTTTCACCGTGGCCGCTGCGCTGCCCACGCTGGCCCCGGCGTCCGTATAATCGGCATCGGAGATCGAGGCATTGGCCCCTGCCCCCGCCTCCACAGCAACGTCAGCGCCCAGACCGATAAATTTCTTCACCGTTTCGGGTGACGCCGCAACGCGCGTTTCGCCGACGGCGCTTTCTTTCAATACCGCTAATTTTGTCACGTCAGCTCGCGATGATCAATACGACCAGAACCGTTACGGCCGCCGATGCAATCGTCCCCCATTTCAAAACGGTGAGGAAACTGCTATATGTTTCATTCGCTTCGCTCAGATTATTCTGTTCTGACATGTCATACTCCATGGTAGTTTCGCGCAACGCTTTATCATGCCTTGCCTATTGCTCAAGAGGCGACAACCGACATTTTGTTAGTTAAGCAAAGTTTCTGAGCTGCGCATGAGATTTTTTCCCAACTAGCCTTAATCGCCTATTTACCCCTTTTTGTTACTTCATCCATTCGTAATCGTTCCAGAACGGGTATTGAATGGCGAATGAAGACACCAGACTGTTGATGCTTGTCGATGATGAGCCTGCGCAATGCAGGCTGGTTTCGGCCATCGCAGGGCGTGCCGGATGGCATACGATATTCGCGCGCGATGCCGAAACGGCGATTGCCATGCTCGGCACGCAAGACGGAATGATGCTGGATGCCATCCTGCTCGATCAATGGGTTCCCGGATCAGACAGCGCCGCTTTGATAACCGAGTTGAAAAGCTGCCGGCCCGCTCTGCCGATATTGCTGATGACATCGACCGGATCAAACGAAGCGGCTATCGAAGCCATGCGCGCCGGGGCGTCCGATTACATCGTGAAACCTGTGGCTGCAGAGAGATTGATCGCCGCGCTGTCGCTGGCAACGGACAAAAGCAAGGAATTTGGCGAGCTGCAACCGCTGACTGAAAAGATTACGCAGACGCTGGAGTTTGAAGATATCGTCGGCGCTGCACCTGCATTTCGCACGGCGCTCGCCATCGCGGCCAAGGCGGCGCGTTCAAAAGCGCCGATATTCATCGAAGGCGAAACCGGCGTCGGCAAAGAGGTGGTCGCCGATGCGATCTTCGCAGCCAGCCCGCGCGTGAAGATGCCGTATCTGAAGGTTAATTGCGGCGCGGTGGCGCCCAACCTTCTCGACAGCATATTATTTGGCCATGAAAAGAACGCCTTTACCGGCGCGTTTGATCGGCGGGTCGGCATTATGCAGCAAGCCGAAGGCGGCACTGTCTTCCTTGACGACATCGAACAATTGCCTGCCGAAACCCAGATACGTCTGGTGCGCCTGCTCACGGAAAATGAAATTCAACCCGTTGGCGCAGCGCATAGCTACCGCATTGATATCCGTTTAATCAGCGCATCCAATTCCGATCTTACGGCGAAATTGGCCAGCGGTGAATTTCGCGAAGACCTTTTCTATCGGCTGAATATCGTGCAGCTGTCCATCCCGCCGCTGCGTGAGAGGACAAGCGATATTCCCGCACTTGCCCGGCATTTTCTGGGACGCATGGCAAACGAACCCGGCCTGCGCAGTTTGGGCATTACCGATGAGGCGTTGACCTTGCTACGCAGCTATAGCTGGCCCGGCAATGTCCGCCAATTGCAAAGTGCCTTGTTCAGAGCGTCAGTGCTATGTGAACGTGACGCGCTGACCCCGGATGAATTTCCGCAAATTGCAGACGCGGTTGGAAATAATGTCGATCCAAATCAGGGCGCAGGCATTGCGGGCAATGACGGCATAGGCGTCACGCTGTTTGAAGATGACGGCAATCTACGGCTGCTTGAAGAAATCGAGGCCGATGTGATCCGCCTTGCCATCGGCCATTATCGCGGACGGATGACAGAAGTTGCGCGCCGCCTTGGTATTGGCCGTTCGACCTTGTATCGTAAGCTGGCCGATCTCGGTATCGACAACGCCGCCTGATATTTAACGGTTAAGCAAAACGCCGCAAATTCAGCGCACTGCGCGGCCCGGCTAAGATTTTCCCATAATCAGCGTCGTAAGTAGATACCCGCCCAACGCGGAACCTCCGGTTAAAATCGTGCCCCAGATCATGTCGGCGATCGTGACTTTTAACGTCCATTGTTTCAGCACAGCAAAGCTTGTCATGTCATAGGTCATGTAGCAGAAAAATCCGAGCAGCGACCCCCAGAGCAAAGCCGTCTGCCATTTGCCATCATTCAGCGCAGGGCCGACGGCGAAGATCATGATGCCGAGGATATACAGAAAATAAAATGCAATCGCCGGCCCCATGCGAAAGCCGCCATCATACAGGATCTCACCTATCTCGGGTTTATACAGTTTTTCATAAGCGTTTTTCAACCATATGGAATCTATCAGTAAAAAACTGATTCCCGTGGCGATATATGCAACAATATATTTCGTAATCATGACGCGTTCCTGACGATGGATGTATCGAATGGAACGCAGCCACGGCGCAATATGTTCCTTTGGACGGTGGCAACAGCCCAGCAGCCGCCCAGCAATGGCCGCCTCTTATACCCCCGGAACAGTAAGCGCGCCATCACGCAAACCGCGCCAGACGTGAAGCGCCTGAACCGTTTGCGGGACATCATGCACCCGCAGGATATGCGCGCCCTGTTCAGCCGCCTTTATTGCGAGCAGCAATGACCCGCCCAAACGCATGTCGGCCTCTGCTTCGTTTGAAAGCGCGCCGATCATCCGTTTGCGGCTCGCCCCGAACAGCAGCGGGCAACCCAAACCGTGATAGATTGCAAGATTGTTGATGATGGCAATATTGTCGGCCAGCGATTTGCCGAAGCCGATGCCGGGATCAATCACGATACGGTCCCTATCAATCCCTGCTGCAACGGCGGCGGTGATCCGGCTTTCGAGAAAATCATAAACATCGGTTACAACATTATCATAAACCGCGTTTTTATGCGGGTCGCTCGATTGGCTAGGCGCATGCATCAACGCGACGGGAACACCGGCGCAGCGCGCGGCTTCCATCGCCCGATCATCGTAGCCCAGCGCCGAAATATCGTTGATCATGCCCGCCCCTGCCGCATGTGCCGCCTCCATCACAGCGGCTTTGCGTGTGTCGATAGAGATGGCGGTGCCGCTATTTGCAAGCTGCGTAATGACAGGTTCAACGCGCTTGATTTCGTCACCTTCCCAAACCAAAGGCGCGCCGGGCCGGGTGCTTTCGCCGCCGACATCAATGATCGCAGCACCCGCGGCCGACATCGCATGCGCAGCGGCAATGGCGGCGTCGGCCTCCACCGTTTGGCCGCCATCGGAAAAGCTGTCGGGCGTAACATTCAAAATGCCCATTACCTGCGGCTGATCAAGCCGGATGGTCCGCTCCGCGATAGATAGCGGCACGCGCGCGCTGGCCAAATTGGCAAATATTTCTTTCGCCCGGCCCTGCAGCGCTTCGGGCAAGCGCGCCGCCGCTGCATCAAACTGGCTGACCGCGACCAACTCACGGGTAACGCCTTCGCTGTTTTTGACGATAATTTCTACTGAACAGAACCACAACATCGTCCCGGCCAGCCGCTCCGCCTGCCCGTCATACAACTGCGGACTTTCAATGAAATGAAGCGGGCGAAGATATAGGCGCGGCATCGGCGGTGATCGGTCCGTTACGGCTCGGTGGCGAGAATATATGTCTGGCGCAGATCGTCGATCGGTTTGAGCGCGCCGCCATCGGCATGATAATGCCAATAGGTCCACCCGTTACAGCTGGGCGCGTCCTGCACCATTGCGCCATATTTGTGGATCGATCCTGTCCCCGCTTCGCCCTCCAGCGATCCGTCTGCGCGCACGGTGGCGGTAAAGCGCCGTTTTTTATCCGTCAGGATTACGCCTGGCTTCAGATATTCGGTTTCGATTAACTGTCCAAAGGCAACGCGCGGTTGCTGCTTGGGCGACTGCATTGTCTTCAACGCGCTTTCATCCAGCGGTAGCGCAGCGGCAATCCGCTCTTCCGCCACGTCGCAATACAGCGCCTCGCGTTCGCACCCGATCCAGTTGCGGCCCAACCGTTTGGCCACCGCGCCCGTTGTTCCCGTTCCGAAAAACGGATCGAGTATTACGTCACCGGGATTGGTCGATGCCAGCAATATGCGGTAGAGCAACGCTTCGGGTTTTTGGGTTGGATGCGCTTTCTTGCCGTTGCGCTTCAAACGTTCCTGCCCGCCGCAGATTGGTATCTGCCAATCAGATCGCATCTGAAGTTCGTCATTCAACGTTTTCATTGCGCGGTAATTAAATGTGAATTTTGCTTTTTCTCCGGTCGATGCCCAGATCAAGGTTTCATGTGCGTTGGTAAAACGCGTCCCGCGAAAATTCGGCATGGGATTGGATTTGCGCCACACAATATCGTTCAGAATCCAATAGCCCAAATCCTGCAGGCTGGCGCCGACACGGAAGATATTATGATAACTGCCAATCACCCACAACGCGCCGTTGGGCTTTAATATCCGCTTCGCTTCGGCCAGCCATTCGCGGGTGAATTTGTCATATACGGCAAAGCTGTCAAACTGATCCCAATCATCATCCACGGCATCAACCTGGCTGCCGTCAGGGCGGTGCAAGTCGCCGCCCAGTTGCAGATTGTAGGGCGGATCGGCAAACACCATATCAACGCTGCTATCAGGGATCGTCCGCATAGCTTCAATGCAATCCATCCGCAGTATCCGGTTCAGCGGAAGATCGGCAGGCGCAGCAGGATCGGCGGCGATACGCCGCGCAGATTTACGGCCCGGTTTGATTTTTTCTACAATGCCCAATGCATACTCCCCTTGGGCGAATTGGCCGCCCGAATGGTTAGTGGTGAGTCCAAATAAAGTTAACGTCAACCGCGTTAACCTGCCGTAAAGTGCCGAAGATATGGTTAACGCCGCACCGCGAAATGCAGAACAAATAGAGGGCGGCACAATATATTGAGTCTCGCAGCCAATGGCAGACTCCATCCCTTGTGGTGTGACCCGATGGACTCATTCGCAAAATAATCCGGCGAATGATTGCCGGCCTGCCTGTTATATCAACGCGGCCTGTGCGACCGGGGCGAAACTTTTGCGGTGCAGCGGCGTTGGCCCCAATCGTTGCAGCGCATCCATATGCGCTTTGCTGCCATAGCCTTTATTCGATGCCCAGCCATAACCCGGATAGCGCATATCGGCGGCGCGCATAATGCGGTCACGATATTCTTTTGCAATGATCGACGCTGCCGAGATACACGGATGCAGCGCGTCGCCGCCGATGATAGCCTCCGCCGGATAGCGCCAGTTAGGCAGCCGATTGCCATCGACCAGGATATGCGCCGGTTCCTGCCCCAGCGCGTCCACAGCGCGGGTCATGGCAAGCATTGTGGCTTGTAGAATGTTGATGTCGTCAATTTCCTGCGGCGATGCCTCGCCCACCGCCCACATGCACTGCGCCTTGATCTGCGCCTCTAACGCCGCGCGCCGCTTCGCCGTCAGTTTCTTGCTATCATCCAGCCCGTCAATGCCCCCAGCGCACAACACCACGGCTGCGGCGACAACAGGCCCGGCCAATGGCCCGCGCCCGGCCTCATCCACTCCAGCGATCATCCCCCTCGCCAATTCACGCAGCGCCGGTTCACGCAGCGCCGCCAAAATAGCGTACCGCTGCGTGCCCCATCGGCCCGTTACCTGCGCCATATCCCGGCGCAGCGCGGATCGCCAGCTGCACGAAGCGCACGGCATCGCCGAACGCCTCTGCCAGTGGGTATCCCTGACCTAGACGGCAGGCAAAGGCACTGGCCAGCGTGCATCCAGTGCCATGCGTGTGCGGGGTATCGATGCGTTCGCTGCGGATTTCGCGCACGATTTGCCCATTGGGGGCGATCAGTTGATCGGTAATCTCTTCGCCCTCGCCATGCCCGCCTTTCAGCAGCAGGTGGCATCCGTTTCGCATGATAACCGCCGCACCGCCCAGCGCGTTCAGCTCCGGAATGTTGGGCGTCACAACCGATGCGATCGACATCAGCCGTTGAAACGATCCTATCGTCCGGACATCGGCGAGCGATGATCCGCTGGTCGCCACCATCACCGGATCGAAGATAATAGGCACGCTGATCGCCTCCAGCCTGTCTGCAACCGCCTCGGCAATATCGGCGCTGCCCAGCATACCGATCTTAACTGCGTCGATCCCGATGTCGCTGATCACGCTGTCCATCTGGGCAATGACAGTTTCGGCAGGGACGGTGTGAACCGATTGCACGCCAACGCTGTTCTGCGCCGTGATGCTTGTCACTGCGGTCATCGCATGGCCGCCCAGCATAGTCACGGTTTTGATGTCGGCCTGTATCCCGGCCCCGCCGCCGCTGTCAGACCCCGCGATGATCAATATGCGCGCCATATTGCCCGTCATACAATACCGAACAATAGCGCAAAAAGCACGATTTCAACGGCAAAGGCACCGCCGATATAATAGGGCATAAAGGCACGAAAATGATCGCGCGCGAAAAATGCTACAGCTCCGACAATCGCCCAGGGTATGATAAATATCAACGCGAGCATGCCAAAAATAGAGCTGTATTCGCCCATTATCCCGCCGCCTTTTCCACAGCAGCGCAAATCCGGTCAACCACAGCCTCAACCTCATCGGCATCGTCGCCTTCGGCCATCACCCGGATGACGGGCTCTGTCCCCGATGGCCGGATCACCAGCCGTCCCCGGCCCTCCAGTTCGGCTTCAACTTCGGAGATAACCGACTGAACGGCAGGATCGTCGAGCGGCTTGCCGCCGGAAAAACGCACATTCTTCAAAAGCTGAGGCACTGGATCAAACAGATGCAGCAGCTCGCTTGCTTTCTTGCCGCTTTCCACCAGCGCGGCGATAATCTGCATCGCGGTGACGCTACCATCGCCAGTCGTGGCGTGATCGAGAAGGATCATATGGCCCGATTGCTCACCGCCCACATTGATGCCGCGTGCGCGCATTTCCTCCAGCACGTAACGATCGCCGACTTTGGCGCGGATCAGCCCCAGCTTCTGGCTTTCAAGATAGCGTTCGAGGCCGAGATTGGACATCACCGTGGCGACAATCGCATCTCCGGTAAGCAGGCCGTTGCGGCTCATCATCGTCGCGATCAGCGCCATGATCTGATCGCCGTCAACAACTTTGCCCTGTTCATCCACGACGATTAACCGGTCAGCATCACCATCAAGCGCAATACCGATATCCGCGCCAGAGGCCACGACCGTTTCCTGCAATGTTTCAACATGGGTGGAGCCAACGCGGTCATTGATATTCTTACCATTGGGAGACACGCCCAGCGTCGTAACCTTGGCCCCCATTTCCCAAATCGCGGTAGGTGCAACCTGATACGCCGCGCCGTTCGCGCAATCGACAACGACGTGCAGACCATCAAACCGGATATGTTCGGGCACCGATTGCTTCACAGCATGGATATATCGCCCGCGCCCATCCTCAATCCGCCGGGCGCGCCCGATTTCGGATGGTTCGGCAAGAGCCGCCGGTTTTTCCAGTAGCGCCTCGATTGCCAGTTCATCTTCGTCGGACAATTTGAAGCCGTCAGGCCCGAACAGCTTTATGCCATTATCTTCGTAAGGGTTATGGCTCGCCGATATCATTACGCCCAGATCGGCGCGCATTGACCGTGCGAGCAGCGCGACCCCCGGCGTGGGCAACGGGCCGAATTGCACGACATCCATACCCACGCTGGTAAAACCGGCGACGAGCGCGTTTTCCACCATATAGCCCGAAAGCCGCGTATCTTTGCCGATCACCACGCGATGTTTATGGTCGCCGCGCAGGAAATGCTTGCCTGCAGCCTGGCCGACTTTCATCGCCATTTCCGCCGTCATCGCGCCCGCATTCGTCCGGCCGCGAATACCGTCTGTTCCAAAATATTTCCGTGACACAGCCTTGATCTCCAATTGTTTACCGCGTCGCATACGATATTCTGTGAACGCGCCCTAAATCAAAACGGGTGGCTTGGCCATACACCCTTCGCTATCCGGCCCGCGTATCCACCTTTAATCATAGGCTTTGGGCAACTGCGCAGGCACGGGGTTTCGATAGCGTTCGCGCAGCTTGGTATGGCGATTGGTAAGCGGCTGTTCCACACCGTCGATCAACACCCGAACCGGCGTGCTGGAAAGCTCCAGAGGATCGCCGTCCCAAATTACCACATCGGCAGCGCGGCCGGGCCGCAAACTACCTAGCCGGTCATCCAACCCCATGATTTGCGCTGGTTTGGAACTGATCGCCGCAAACGCCTCATTCCATGACAGCCCCTTGGCACCGGGCAGTTTTTTCAGCGCGACCAGATTACCGGCATATTGCGTAGTATAACGCAGCTGGTGCGCGTCGTTATCGTTTATCATGCCAATCGCTACATTCACGCCTGCCGCCTTCATCCGGCCGATGTTGGATTGTGTTGCGGCAAGCTGATCGAAATCGGCTGGCAGATCGTTGAGCGCCGATGCGATAACCGGAACACGCGCCGCCGCAATCCGGCTTGCAACCCGCCAGCCTTCGGTCGCACCCACCAGCACAAGTTTGATGGCAGGATATTCGCGCTTGAGTTCCAGCAATCGCAGAATATCATTCGCCCCTTCGACATGCGCGAGCAACCGCACCTGTCCGCGCAGCACGCGCAGCAGCGCCTGCGCATCTTCGGCGCGCAGCAGCTGATCGTCAAAGCCGCCGCGGCCATTGGCATAATCGCGCGCTTCTCTCAGCATCGCCTTAAATTCCAGATGGTTTGCCGCCCGGCTGCCGCCTGCACGGCCCGCACCCGCTGCCCCGAATTGCACAAACTGAAACGCGCGGCGCTGCGTGACCGGATCGTCATCCGCGCCCAGATCGGCGATTGCGCCCTGCCCGGCAAAAACATCGCGGCTAGGCCCCGGCGCAACCACGGCGCGCGTCACACCGGCAGCGCGGTTCACAGCAATCGGGCTGCGAAACGGATCAATCGCAGGCGCGATATCCAGCCCTGCATTAAATTTACTGCCCGATGCGCTGGCGTCATTGGTGCTGGTGACTCCGGTTATTTCGATCAGGCCAACGCGGCTGAACCCTGCAAATATGCCGGGCGTCACCCATTTGCCACTGGCGTCGATCCGGTTGGCTCCTGCTGGCACCGTCACATTCGCACCCGCGCTCACCACTTTGCCGCCGCGCAGAAGCACGGTGCCGTTTTCAATCGGATCGCTGCCATCCCCAATTATGATCTTCCCGCCGGTAATCGCCGTGGTTTGCGCAGCAGCAACGCCGCTTGCCGAGATACCGCCTGAAATCACAGTCAGCGCAATCGCCGCGTATATCGCCTTCCAACAGTTCATTTCACGATCTCCGCACCCGGCTGACCGATTTCGAAATCGCTTTGCGGCCGCCGCGCAGGATCATTCGCATCATACAGCAATGCGCCATCAACCCACACTTTTTCCGGCCGCGAATATACCGACAGCGGATTGCCATTCCACAATACCACATCCGCCATCTTCCCCGGTTTCAGGCTGCCGGTAACATTTGCAATGCCCATCGCCTTTGCCGGATTATGCGTGATCCATTGTATCGCCGTGCCGTCGGATATGACGATGCCCATGCGCCGCGCATCGGCAAGTGCTTTTGCCGCCTCCTGATTTAGCCGCTGTATCTGGTTGCCATCATCGGAATGAATGATTGTGCATGCACCCGCCTGTTCCAACAAAGCGGCATTTTCCGGAATTGCGTCATAGGCCTCCATCTTGAAACCCCACCAATCGGCCCAGATTGCGGAACAGACATCATTTGCCTTCAGCAGATCGGGGATTTTATACGCCTCCACTGCATGGTGAAAGGCGGTAATTTGGTATCCAAACTCCTTCGCCATGCCCAGCACCTGCGCCATATCATCGGCGCGGTAACAGTGATTGTGCAGCAGGATATCACCGTCCAGAACGCCCGCCAGCGTCTCCATACCCAGATCGCGGGTATAGCTCGCCCCGCTGTCACGCCGCTTCTTATACTTCACAGCGTCAATCCACGTATCACGGCTGAGCGCGATATTGCCCATGCGCGTCGAGGGCATGCGTCCTTTTCCGCCATAAACACGTTTTGGATTTTCACCGCAGGCCATTTTGAAGCCATGCAGCGCACCGGGGAATTTCATGCCCTGCACCGTGCGGGCATACACATTTTTCAATGTCACGCTGCGCCCGCCCATCAGATTTGCGGAGCCGGGAAGGATTTGCAACGCCGTCACGCCGCCATGCGTCAGCGCGCGGCCAAAGCCGGGATCCTGCGTCCATACGCTGTGTTCGGCCCAAACTTGCGGGGTGATCGGGGAAGTCATCTCGTTACCGTCGCTATGCGCATCCACCGACGGCGCTGGATAAACGCCCAGATGCGAATGAACGTCAATAATCCCCGGCGTTACGAATTTGCCCGCGCCGTCGATACGGTTTGCCACATCGGGCGCGGGTGACGCAGGCCCGCCAACCTGAACAATCTTCCCGTCCTTCATATGGACCCAGCCATTGTCAATCCGTGCGCCTTCGCCATCGAAAACCGTCGCTGGAGTTATCAGCGTTTCCACCGAAGGATACGCTTTATAGGTGGAAGCGAACGCTTCGGATGCGGCAGCTTTAACAGGCGCCGCTGGAATTACCGCTGCCGGTTTGCCCGCAGGTTCAGCCGCGTCATTCGCTGCGCAGCCCGTTGTCAATGCGGGCAGCACAAGCGCCGCTGCAACCCAAAAACCTGTTCGCATGCAATAACTCTCCAGCTTAATTCTGTGCATCAGGGGCAGCGCGCGTATCGCCCGCAATCACGTCATCGCGCAGGCTATCCAGATGCATCAGGCGTTTAATGAAAGGCGCGATAATGATCACAGCCACACCGATGCCAACCGCATACCAGCCAACCGTTCCATAGACATCGAGGACAAGCTGCTTGCCTGCCTCCTCACTCATCCCTTCGCCGCCCGTGGCCGCCGCGATCAGCCCTGCGGCAAAATTGCCCAACGCCGATGCGAAGAACCATGTGCCCATAATCAACGACGCCAAATGCGACGGGGCCAGCCGGTTCATAGCGGACAGCCCAACAGGCGACAGGCACAGCTCGCCGGTAGTGTGCAGCAGATAAATCAGGAATATGAACAACACTGGTGTCGGCACATTGATGCCCACCGATTGCGCGCCCCATACCAGCACCAGAAAGCCCAGCCCGACCTGCAGTATCGCCAGCCCGAATTTCAACGGTGTCGATGGCTCTGCCCCGCGCCGTGCCAGCCCTTGCCATAACATGGCGAATACCGGCGCCAGCAGCACGATGTAAATCGCATTGATTGATTGAAACATCGACGCGTTCACACCCTGCGTATCAACATGCCGGTCAGTGAACAAATTAAGCGAGGAACCCGCCTGTTCAAACAGCGCCCAAAATATGATGGATGTCAGGATCAGGAACATTGCTGCAAAAATGCGGTCGCGTTCCTGCGGTACCAGTTTGGTGACCGCAGTGAACAGGACATACAGCACCAGCGCCCCGCCAAACGCGCCCAGCACATAGCCGACAAGCGCCTGATATTGCACGGCCGCCCAGCATAAAACGACCATCGCAAGGCCAGCGCCGTAAATGCCGAATTCTTTTTGCGCGGTCAGCTTCGCCGGTTCCTTCGGTTCGCCTTTGCCCATCAACAGCGGCTTACCAATCACGAAAAATACCAGCCCGATTAACATGCCGAAACCCGCCAGCCCGAAACCATATTGCCAGCCATAGGTCTGCCCCAGAAAGCCGCAGATGATAGATGCGGTGGCCGCGCCGACATTGATGCCCATGTAGAATATCGTATAGGCCGGATCGCGGCGGATATCGGTGCGCGGGTATAGCTGCCCCACGATGACCGAAATATTGGCCTTTAAAAAGCCGGAGCCGACAATGATCAGCGCCAACGCCAGCCAGAAGATATTGATGAACGGATCATCCTGCCCGCCGCTGCCTTCGAACGCCATGAAGAAATGCCCGAACGTAAGCAGCACCGCACCGAACAGAACCGCCTTGCGCTGCCCGATATACCGGTCCGCGAGATAGCCACCGACGACGGGCGTGATATACACCAGTGCAGTGTAAGCGCCGTAGATTACCGAGGCTTCGGAATCGGAAAACAGCCAATGCTGCACCAGATAGAATATCAGCAGCGCGCGCATTCCGTAGTAGGAAAAACGCTCCCACATCTCGGCCAGAAACAGCAGGAACAGCCCCTTTGGATGGCCCGCAAATTCCGGCTGCGGCCGCGTTACGATATATGACCCGCCAATCAGGAACAGCGCCAGACCGATGACAGCTATCCAGAACGCCCACATTTCAAACGCGGAATCGAAACTGAAAATAAATTCATACATGGCGATAATCCGCTGTTCGTGGCGCAGCTGCATCAGCGCGCTTCGGGCTGTAACGATTGTGACCACAGTAACCGAATTATGCGCTTATGCAACACGGCCTGCGCACGGGGCATTATGTGGCCGGAAACTGACGAGCCGGCAGTATCAGCGCGGCGTTACTCGCGCTGCCCAGAGGCGTCAAAGGCGGCCTGTGCAGCGACAAGGTCTTCAGCTACGCCCATATCGTCAGGCAGCATTATCGCCGCTTTTTGCAGCAGTTCATACGCGGCCTTTGGCCGGGTGCCCAGTTGAAGTATTATCTTGCCGTAATATTTCGTGACCACCGCGTTCGCCGGATCGATACGGTATGCAATCGCGGCATAGCTTGCCGCCTTTTCCAGATTGCCCGAACCCGCCCATGCCCGCGCCAGATTGTTCAGCAGCACGCTGTCATTATATCCCGTGCGCCACAGCACAAATTCGAGCGGCGCTATAGCTTTGTCAAAATTTCCGTCGTCAATATGATAATATCCCGCAAGGCGCAGCGCAGGCAGGCTCGCGGGGTTATTTTCCAGAAATGATCCGATCAGTTCGCGCTGCGCCTTGCCATTGTTTGCGCGCCGGAATATTTCCGCGAGCCGCAACATGACAGGTTCGGTAAAGCTGATTTGCGCTGCCCGCCAGTATGCGTCCGTCGCGATCTTCATCGCGCCACGTTTTTTGTAGACGTCACCTTCGATCAAATGCGCGTTGGCCACGCCGGGATTTTTGGCGCGCAACCGTTCCGCCAGCGCCAACGCTTCGGGAAGTTTATCCTGCCGCATCAGCGCACGAATATGCGGTATGACGAAACGTGCATCATCGGGATTGCGGCGTGCGCTTTCCGATATGTTGAGATCGGAAACGCTGTCCATCAGCGCCATTTTTTCAACGAGCTGCGGCCAGGCGGCAGCATCCAAACCGCTGGCCGCGCGCTTGCGGTCCCCGCTCGCTTCGAAGGCACGTCCTGCCACTTTCAACGTATAGCTTTCCGCGTCCCGGCGGGAAGCTAGCGGGCGGATCTCTTCCAACGCGCTCTGCGGATCGCCGGAACGATACAACGCCATTGCCAACAATCGCCGTGCGCGCACGTTATGCGGCTGCTTATCGACGAGGCGTTTGAACAGATCGATTGATTTGTTGACGTTGCCCATTTGATATTCGGCGATACCCGCCATCAATATCCCGCCGGGCAGTTCGTTAATGGCGGAACCTGCCAGCTGCAATATGCGGCTGACCAATGCGTAATCCCCGGCGCGCGCGGCAAGCGCGGCCTGCAAATAATAGGCGCGGCCATTTTTCCTGTCGAGCGCAACAATCCGCCGCGCCTGTTTAAGCATGTCGCGGTATCGGCCCACCTCGCCCAGCGTTGCCGCATATTCTTCAAGTGCAGGCACATCATCGGGGCGAATGGCCAGCGCCCGTTCGAACCATTGCAGTGCCGCCACCATGCCGATTTGATCGCGCGTCATCCGCCCCCGCAGCGTCAGCGCGCGCACATTCTGATCGTGAAGCGAAATCGCTTTATCCACAGCTTCCAGCGCGCCTTTCTGATCACCAGCGACCAGCCGGAACCGGCCAATGTCGGTCCAGACCATGCTGTTGTCAGCTTCGTTTTCCAACGCAGCATCCAAAGCCGCGCCTGCCTTATCCAATTGGCCGGTGTCCATATAAAGCCGCGCCAATATGCGGTAGGCATGCGTTTGCCGCGCGCTGGTCAGCCCTGGCCGCAGAAGCGTTTTTTCCGCCAATTCATTTTCGCCCAGCAACCACAGCGCCTCGCCGATCAAATGGTTCAGTTCCTCGCGCGGTGTGCCAAGCGCCAGCGCCTTTTCCAGCTCTGCCTTCGCGGTCACGGCGTCAAACAGGGTCAGCGATATTTCGGCGCGGGCTATATGGCCCATCGCCCAACCGGGATCGGCTTCTATCGCTTTGCTTGCCGCTTGCCGCGCCGCACGCAGATCATTGTTGTCACGAAGTTTCGCCGCTTCTTCGATGGCGGCGCGCGCATCATCATTGCCGTCGCTCGCATTGCCACCCGAAAACGCATATAGCGCCGCACCGCCTATCAGCAGAGCGGCGCCGATCCGCTTGGCAAAGGGGAAAAAGGCGGGCATTGTGCGGATCGCGCGCTAGGTTTGCAGCTGATACTGTTTTAACAAATCATACAGCGTCGGGCGGCTGATGCCCAGCAGCTTTGCCGCGCTGGATATGTTGCCCTCGGTCCGCGAAATTGCCCGTGTGATCGCGCGCCGGTCGGCTGCCTCGCGCGCCGCTTTCAGGTTCAGCGGAAGAGCATCTTCATCATCGCCAAATTCAAGATCATCGGCGGACACGAATTTTGTATCGGCCATAATCACAGCGCGCTTTATCCGGTTTTCCAACTCGCGCACATTGCCGGGCCAATCCCATTGATCAATCGCCGTCAGCGCCGCCGATGCAAATCCCTTTACCGACGGGTTCATCTCCTGACTGAAACGATTAAGGAAATGCTTGGCCAGTAAAACGGAATCGCCCGTGCGTTCTTTTAAGGAGGGGATTTTGACGGTAACTTCCGCCAGCCGGTAATACAGGTCTTCGCGAAATTCCTGCGCCACGATCATCCGGTTGAGATCGCGGTGCGTTGCGCACACCACCCGAACATCGACGGGGATTGTCTTGCGTCCGCCAATGCGTTCGATTTCGCGCTCCTGCAAAAAGCGCAGTAGCTTCACTTGCAGCGGCATCGGAATATCGCCTACTTCATCAAGGAACAGCGTGCCGCCATGCGCGACTTCGATCTTGCCCTGCGTCATTTTGACCGCGCCAGTGAACGCGCCCTTTTCGTGGCCGAACAATTCTGATTCAAGCAGATTTTCCGGAATAGCGCCGCAATTGATGGCGACGAAAGGCTTGTCATTGCGCCCGCTGGAATCATGCAGCCCGCGGGCCAGCAGCTCCTTGCCCGTGCCGCTTGCGCCCAGCAGCATGACCGAAACATCCGTTGTCGCCACACGTTCAACCGTGCGCGCGACCTTCAGCATTTCCGGCGATGCTGTAATGATCGACCCCAGCAGCAATTCGCCGCTTTGGTTAGGTGCCTGCTCCTGCTGACTTTCCAGTTCCAGATCGCGAACATGAAAGGCGCGCTTTACGATCAGATGCAGCTCATCAATATCCACAGGTTTCTGATAGAAATCCCACGCGCCTGCGGAAATCGCCTTCATTGCGCTTTCCCGTGCGCCATGCCCGGATGCGACGATTATCTTGGTGTCGGGTTTGATCTTCAACATTTCATCGAGCGCGGCAAAGCCCTCAGACACGCCATCGGGATCAGGCGGCAGGCCAAGATCCAGCGTGACAACGTCAGGTTCCTCGCTGCGCAATATCGTCAGCGCCTCCGATCGGTTGCTCGCGCAGAAAACCTCGAAATCCTCATAAGACCATTTGAGCTGTTTCTGCAGGCCGAGGTCATCCTCGACAATGAGCAATTTTTTTGATGCTGCTGCCATTATGCTGCCTTCTCAAATGATGCATAGTCTGATGAATGTAGGTCGGCCGGTTTTTCGGCTATGGGAAGAATAAGGGTAAAGCGCGTGCCTTTGCCCAGCCGGCTGTCCACGCGCAGCTGCCCGCCCATTGATTGCGCCAATGTGCGCGCTTCATATGCCCCCACGCCAAAGCCGCCATTTTTCGTTGATTCAAACGGTTTAAACAGATCTTTCGCGATAAACGCTTCGCTCATACCGCAGCCATTGTCGGCAATGGTAATCAGTATCTCGCCGCTCTGTTGCCGCGAGGTGATCTTGATGGGAGAGCCATCGTCTGTTGCTTCTATGCCGTTTTGCACCAGATGGTTTATGATCGTCTCCACCCTCGCCGGATCCGCCTTCGCCATCAACCCGTCTGATACATTGGCCTCTACCGGGAACACCAACCGTTTGGCATGCACAGCTTTCATGATCGTCTCGCCGATATCTATTGGCCGGGTTGCAGCGTGCTTTGCCTTGTTATGTTGTGACAGCCGGGCAAGCAGATCGTTCATTTTACCGACAGAGCCCTGCAATGTTTCAATCATGTCCGCGCGAAAATCCGGCTTGTCGGCATGCTTTTCCGCGTTGCGTGCAAGAATGCTCAACTGGCTCACGAGATTTTTGATATCATGCATCACGAAAGCAAAGCGGCGGTTGAACTGTTCAAATTGCCGTGCCTCAGCCAGCGCGAGATGGCTGGACGCTTCGGCAAGATAGCTCGCCAGTTGCCTGCCGACAACGCGCAGCATATCAAAATCTTCCCAATCCAGTTTACGGTTGAGCGGCGGGCGGCCCAGTATCGCCAGCCCGGCTAGTTTGCCAAAATGAACCAACGGCACAACCGCCCATGCCTGCGGCTCATCATACAGCCATTGCGGCACAGCGCGCGGATCGCAGCGTTTATCCGAACCATCGCGGACATCGTCCATCGCAAGGATATGCCCGGTGGTTTCAAAAAATGGCCGGGTCTGCGTAGTGACGCAATTGGGCGGCACATCGACGGTCGCCCAGTTATATCGCGCCTGCAATGTCAGTTCGCCGCGCTCATCAGGCACAAGTAACAGGCCGGAGGAGCAGCCGAAGATATCGGCCAGCGATTTGACGACACGTTCATTAAACGGAGCGGCTTCTTCGCTTGGAAAACCGATAGTGTCGGCAAACCGCATCCATTCGCTGCGGTAATCGTAGCGGTGCTGGAAGAAATTCTTCGCAATAATCACATTCAACCACGCTTTAAAACGCCCGGACGGCAGGATCAAAAGCGCGCCAATCGACATGCCGAATATCAACGATACCTGCGCCAAGCGAACATATGTGCCGCCGACCAGTTCAATTGCAGCGGCCAGCACAACCATGCCCACCAGATAGCCGCCGATGACGAGCAAAGACACCGATTGAAACGCAACAGACCGCGAC
>ENA-ORXU01000796-ORXU01000796.1-marine-metagenome-genome-assembly--contig:-NODE-796-length-32300-cov-6.766657_pt1 | contig 32300 bp, 30 predicted proteins | sample MGYA00237869_ERZ511484 | MGnify/ENA metagenome assembly ERZ511484 | reverse complement strand
CCGTATGAACCGTTGATGGAGAAGGCGATGAGCAGCCTACCGCGAATCGCCATCCGCAGCATCAGGGGCCAGTTCACTAGGTGCCCGACAGGCGACGCTGCAACCCCAGCGTCGCCACGAAGCAGACGATGCAAAGCGATGCCGGCCCGAGATGACCGTGAGCGGCCACGACCAGCGCATCGACCAGCGACATGCCGGCGATCAGCAGGCCGACGGCGGCTGGAAAATCATTGCCCGACCGGCGTCGCATCCAGAAGCGGGCGAGTCCGATGAGCAGGATGCCGACGATGATCAGTGGAACCACGATGGGCGACTGTTGCCAGGCATGAGATGCGTACAGCGTGGGTAGCGCCAGCACGATCAGTGGCCAGGGCCAGCGGCTGATCGACGGTCCGCTCTCCCGCTTGGCCAAGGCGGTCAAGCCGGCGATCCAGGCGAAGGCGAGCACCGCGCCCGTCAGCACCGCTGCGCCGACGGTGCCTGCCAGCGTCAGTGCCGCCGCCAGGTAGACCAGCGCACGGCACCCGGCCATCAGCATCGGTCCGAAGCGATTGCCCTTGTGGTGCAGGTCGTAGGCGACGATGCAGGCGAGCAGCGCAAGCGCTGCCGGCAGCCAGCCGATGCCGGCCGGGATCGGCGACAGGGCGCGGGCGACACCGATGCAGACCAGCCCCGCGACGAACCAGCCAAGGGTGGCGCGCAGCACCGCCGTGCGGGTGATGCGCCCGGACGGGATGGGCCGTTCGGGTCGTTCGCGCGCATCGATGTCGGCATCGCAGGCATCGTTCAGGTACATGCCGCCGGTGTAGAGCGCGGAGAAGCCGAGCAGTGCGAGCAGCAGTGGGGCGATGGCATCGAGCGGTGCCCCGCCCAGTACCCCTGCCGCCAGCACGTTGCTCCACACCGTGGGCAGGTTGGAGACGCGCCCCAGCTGCAGGTGGGTCGTCAGGCTCACGCCGCGCGCGGCAGCACGATCGACGAGCTGTCCGGGGACCGGAGGCGCGCATCCGGTCCGCCTGCTCCGGCGAGCCGGTTCCTCACCCAGTCCAGTTCGCGCGCGATCGCGGTGGCGATCGGTACCTTGCGCACCGCCTCCGGAAGCACGTCCCAGGTGTAGGTCTCGACCTCCAGGTGGGGCGCGATCGGTGCGCGTGCCTGCGCATCGAGCAGTTCGCCCAGCACCGACCGGGTGGTGCCGAACTCGGCCATGGCGGCCAGGAACACCGGCACGTGAAAGTGCACCCGCCACTCGCTGTCCAGCGCAAGCCCGGCACTCATCGCCAGGTCGATGTCGCTGTACCGGTGCAGCGCGCCGTCGGTGGTGCGCGCCACCACCTGGTGCAGGTAGACCGGCTCGTCGAACGCGCTCAGCGCACGGCGCGCCGCGGCATCCGCCGGGGCCAGCCGCAAGGCGGAACTCAGTTGCAGCTTCATGACCGCGATGCCGGCCTGCGCGTAGCGTTCGACGGCGGCCAGCGGAGGTTCGAACTCGACCGCCGAATGGCACACGTCGTGGCACACGCCCAGGTGGTGGCGGATACCGGCGGCGGCGTCGGCCACCGACACGCCTGCACGACGGGCCACACGAGCGCTGGCCGCATCGCCCTGCAGCCAGTCTCGAAAGAAATCACGTACCTCCTCGGCGGTCTCCAGCAGGCAGCACGGTTCGGGCTCCAGCGCGATGCCGACGTCCACGCCGGTGCGTTGCAGCAGACCGATGCAGTGCGCGGCGCAGTCCAGCAGGTGTGCGGCGATCGCCGATTGCGTGCCGCGCCCCCAGGGCTTGTAGGTGCCGGGCAGGGTGCTGATGGTGATGCGCTCGCCGGGCGCTGCCAGCCGGGTGGCCAGGCTGGCCAGGCGACAGGTGTAGGCGAGCCGGCGGGGATCGGTCCAGTCCGGCCGGTAGACGTCGGCCTTGACCGGCGTGCCGTGAAACGCGCCGTAGGGAAAGCCGTTGATGGTGAACACGTAGCAGTCGGTGTCGGCAAGCCACGCCAGGAACGCATCGAGTCCACCGGGGCGTTCCAGTTCGACCACGCTCTCGTTCGACAGGCGCAGACCCAGGCCGAACGGCCGCTGCCGCGCATCACCGCTCATCGCCGCGCGTACCGCCGGCACGTGCTTGCGCAACGCCGCGAACGCCTCGCTCCAGCTTTCGCCGGCATGGACGTTGGTGCAATAGCCCAGATGCGTACCGTCGTGAAGTCTCATGCGTAGGCCCGTTGCCATTCGATCGCCGCCAGCACCGTCGCCTCGGGCAGGGCGTGCACTTCCACGCCGCAGCCGATGCGTCGCAGCAACGTGATGGTCAGCTCGCCCCCCAGGTGGATGCGGAAATCCTCCAGTCCGCTGCACAGCAGGCTCTGCCCCGCCCCATCGCAGGCGTCCAGCGCGTCGTGCCACACGTTGAAGCCGAGCGCCTCCAGCAGCGTCACGACGCGTTCGTCCTGCCCGGCCGGCAACCACCCCTCCAGCACCGAGCACCGCGTGTCCAGCGCGATGCCGATCGCCACCGCCTCGCCATGACGCAAGCTGTGCCCGCTGAGCGTTTCCAGGCGATGAGCGGCCCAGTGGCCGAAATCCAGCGGACGCGCGCTACCTTGCTCGAACGGATCGCCGCCTCGACCGATCTGGTGCATGTGCAGCATCGCGCAGCGGCGTATCGAGGTGGTGACCGCCTCGTGCTCGAAGTCGGCCAGCGCCGAGGCGTTCTCCTCGAGCCAGGCGAAGAAGTCCGCATCGCGGATCAGCGCCACCTTGACCGCTTCGGCCATGCCCGAGCGCCGGTCGCGCGGGGACAGGGCGTCGAGGAAAGCGCTGTCGTTGATCACCGCGTCCGGCGGAGCGAAGGTGCCCAGCCAGTTCTTCTGGCCGAAGTGATTGATGCCGTTCTTGACCCCCACGCCGCTATCGTTCTGGGCCAGCACCGTGGACGGCACGCGAATGTGACGGATGCCGCGGTGCGCAGTGGCCGCGACCAGCCCGGCCGCATCCAGTAGCGCGCCGCCACCGATCCCGATCACGTAGGAATGACGGTCGATGGCCTGTCGGTGAATGGCCTGACGCATCGGCTCCAGCGCCATCCAGTCGCGCTTGAGCGCCTCGCCCGCATCGATCACCAAGGGTGACTCGGTCAGTTCAATTTGGTCTGCGCGGGCGGCGCACCATGCCTCGATGCGGCCTGCCAGTGCAGGCATGGCCGAGGCCAGGCCACCGTCGATGAACACCAGCAGGCGGTGACGCTTGTCGCCATCGTGCCGCATCAGCGTATCGAGCAGCGTCTTGTTGTCCGGCGCGAACAGATCGTGCGTGAAGCTGACCGGGAACGCGTACGGCACCTGGAAGCGTTGCCACAGCGTGCGGCGCGCGTCGGGCCCCGGCACGTACACCGCGTCATTGGCCGCGGCAGCGCATGCCGGAGCCGCGTCGGCTGACGGCCGGGAAGGATCGGGCAGGGCGTCCCTGTGGCTCATCGGACTTCCGGCATCAAGAGGTCTGAACCGGGGCCGATGATATATTCGTGCCAGTCCGGCACGTCGCACGTCACACCGCTTGAAACTGCTCCGTGCTCTGCTCGGTTCGCTGATGCTGCTGTTCATCGGCGTGCAGCACAACGACCCCGACGGGCCGCTGTGGGCGCTCGTCTACGGCGCCCCGGCCGTGTTGATGGGTGTCTGCGTATGGCGTGACCACTGGCTGCGCACGGTGCGCTGGCTGGTCGCCGCGGCGGTCGCGGTGCTGGCACTGTCCGCCTGGTTCGCCTGGCCGCAGACGCCCGGCTTCTGGCACCGCGAGGTGTGGTGGGAAGAGGAGGCGGCACGCGAGGGCATGGGGCTGATGATCGCGGCGCTGGTGGCCGCCTGCGCCTTGCCGGTAGCCTGGCGGGCCGATCGGGGGCGTGATCGGGGGCGTGATCGGAAAAGGATGTCGACCTGATCCGAGTCGACTCGACGGGCGTGCGGCATCACGCCGAGTCGACATCGGTCAACACCGTCTGATCCAGCAGGAAGCGGGCGAACAGCGGCTGACGAGCGGCGCCGAGCAGCGGTGCGCGCGAGCCGAGGCTGCCCGGCACGATGTCCGGCAACAGCACGCCCCGGGTGTCCAGCGTGGTGCAGGCGTGGCGAATTCGAGTGACGAGATGATCGCGCACCGCGGGCGGGAAGGGGCCGTCGATGACGATCGCGCCGACGTCCAGCACGCTGCAGATCGCCACGCTGGCCTGCGACAGCGCATCCACCACCCGATCGAGCCACCGCTCGACCAGGTCCGGATGCGCTTGCCAGCCGGGTGCGTCCTCGTGGTTCAGCGACAACGCTCCGGACGCTGCGTCGCCCCCGCCGTCGCGCTCGGCGAGCATCGCCTCCAGCAACCGGATCGAGGCGACGTCCAACAGGCGGGTGCTGCGTTCGGGCTGTCCGGCATCGTGCACCCGCAGCGGTCCGAACGCGCCGGCGTTGCCGTTCGCCCCGGTGTGCAGCGCGCCGTCCAGCACCAGTCCGCCCCCGATGAACCAGCCGATGTACAGGTAGGCGAAATCACGGTGCGCGATCCGGTTGCCGAACGTCAGCTCCGCCCCGCAGGCGGCGCTGGCATCGTTCTCCACGAACACCGGCTGCTGCAACGCCTGTGACAATTGCACATCGATATCGGCATCGCGCCATCGGCCCAGGATGTCGGCCGGTGCACCGAGCCGTTCCGGCCATTCCCACAGGAAGAACGGTTGCGCGATGCCCAGGCCGTGCAGGCGCTCGATGGCGATTCCCACCGTGAGGGCGGCCCAGGCATCGATCACGAACGTGACGATCGCCTGCGGTTCGGGCCATTGATAGTCGATGAACCGACGTTGCACCAGTTGACCGGTGAAATCCATCAGCACCAGTTCGGCGCTGCGCCGATGGATGCTCAGCCCGGCGAACCAGGCACCCTGTGGTGCCAGGCTGAGCGGTACGGATGGCTGACCGACGCGTCCGCGCGTCGGAGAGCCGGGTTCGAGCAGGCCGTCGTCGAGCAGGGCGCGCACGATCTGGGAGATGGTCTGCGCCGAGAGGCCGGTGCGTCGCGTCAGCTGCGCGCGGGACAACGCCGCGCTGCGCAGCTCTGTCAGTATCAGGCGCTCGTTGTGAGCGCGTACACGAATCAGGTTGGCGCCTCTGGGAGCGGGTCGCGCCATGAAGGGCACCGGAGTGATCGAGGCTTGAACAATACATCAGTTTGGTTTAATAATGACGTTCCACCACTGGAGTCATGACTAGATGAACACGACACGTACCCTCGGCGCGCTGGGCGTCCTCGCCGCTGTCACCTCGTTCGGCTTCGCCGGTGCGGCGCAAGCACAGGACCAGGTCGGTGCCTGTCTGATCACCAAGACGGACACCAACCCCTTCTTCGTGAAGATGAAGGAAGGCGCCGCCGCCAAGGCCGAGGAGCTGGGCATCGAGCTGTCCAGCTACGCGGGCAAGACCGATGGTGACCACGAGACCCAGGTGCAGGCGATCGAGACGTGCATCGCCTCGGGTGCCAAGGGCATCCTGATCGCCGCTTCCGACACCAAGGCGATCACCGGGCCGGTGCAGCAGGCACGCGATGCGGGCCTGCTGGTCATCGCGCTGGACACCCCGCTGGAGCCGATCGATGCGGCCGACGCCACCTTCGCCACCGACAACTTCCTGGCCGGCGAACTGATCGGGCGGTGGGCGGCGGCCAAGCTCGGTGACGGGGCGGCCGACGCCAGGATCGCCATGCTCGACCTGGCCGACAGCCAGCCGTCGGTCGGCGTGCTGCGCGACCAGGGGTTCATGACAGGCTTCGGCATCGACACCAAGGACATCTCCAAGTGGGGCGACGAGGACGACGAGCGCATCGTCGGCCACGAGGTCACCGCCGGCAGTTCCGAGGGCGGCCTGACCGCGATCGAGTCGCTGATGATCCAGGATCCGGGCATCAACGTGGTCTACACCATCAACGAGCCGGCCGCCGCCGGTGCCTACGAGGGGCTCAAGGCGTTCGGTCGCGAGGGCGATGTCACGATCGTCTCGGTGGACGGTGGCTGCCCCGGCGTGCAGGACGTGGCCGACGGCATCATCGGCGCCACCAGCCAGCAGTACCCGCTGCTGATGGCCTCCCTGGGCGTGGAGGCGATCGCCGCCTTCGCCGCCGACGGCAGCCTGCCCGAGAAGACCGAGGGCAAGGACTTCACCGATACCGGCGTGGCACTGGTCACCGACGAGCCGCAGGACGGTGTCGAATCGATCAGCGTCGAGGAAGGCATGGAAAAGTGCTGGGGATGATCGCCCAGCGGCGCGTCACCGACGCGCACCGCGCACGATGAACGATCCGAAGGGCGGCCCGTGTGCCGCCCTTCGGCGTTCTGCCGCATAGAAACCACTACCCCGACCCCGTCCCGAACCTTGTCGTTGGAGAGCATCCGCATGGCCACGACCGCTGATAGCGTCGCCTCGTTCGAACGGCGTCGAACGCCGCTGCAGCAGGTGCAGCACTTCCTGCACGGCAACCCGGCGATGGTGCCGATCATCATCCTTGCGGTCAGCGTGGCGGTGTTCGGCGTCATTGCCGGCGAGCGCTTCTTCACCGCGTTCAACCTGTCGCTGATCATCCAGCAGGTCACGGTGATCGGCTTCCTGGCCTGCGCCCAGACCCTGATCATCCTGACCGCCGGCATCGATCTGTCGGTGGCGGCGATCATGATGCTGGGCTCGGTGGTGATGGGCAAGGCGGCGGTCAGCCTGGGCGTGCCGGGCGTGCTGGCGATTCCCGGAGGCTTCCTGGTCGGCACCGCCTGCGGTCTGGTGAACGGGCTGCTGGTCACGCGATTGCGGCTGCCGCCGTTCATCGTGACGCTGGGCACGTGGAACATCTTCTACGCACTGATGATCGCCTACTCGGGCAGCCAGTCGATCCGCGGCGGGGACCTGGACGCGGCGGCCCCCTCGCTGAAGTTCTTCGGCGAGCGCATCAACATCGGCGGAGCGGTGTTCACCTACGGCTCGTTCCTGATGGTGGCCACCTTCGCGATCGTGTGGTTCATGCTCAACCGCACCGCGTGGGGGCGTCACGTCTACGCGGTCGGTGACGACAAGGAGGCCGCCGAGCTGGCCGGCATCCAGACCGACCGGTTGCTGGTGTCGGTCTACGCGCTGGCGGGCTTCATCTGCGGCGTCGCCGCCTGGGTGTCGATCGGGCGTGTCGGCTCGGTCAGTCCGCCCAGCTTCTACGATGCCAACCTGGACTCCATCACCGCGGTGGTGATAGGAGGTACGTCCCTGTTCGGCGGGCGCGGCTCGATCATGGGCGCCTTGATCGGCGCGATCATCGTCGGCGTGTTCAGTTCCGGCCTGAAGATCGCGGGCGTGGATGTGCTGTGGCAACGCTTCGCGATCGGCTGTCTGATCATCCTGGCGGTCGGCATCGACCAGTGGATCCGGAGGGTATCGGCATGAATGCGGTTGACGCGGGAAGCCCTGCAAGCGTGGACCCTGCCGTTCTTCCCGCCAGCACCGGCAAGGTCATCGAGGCGCGCGGCCTGGTCAAGCGCTATGGTCGGGTGACCGCGCTGGACCAGGCCGACTTCGACCTGGAGGCCGGCGAGATCCTGGCGGTCATCGGCGACAACGGCGCCGGCAAGTCCAGCCTGATCAAGGCGATCTCCGGTGCGACGATCCCGGACGAGGGCACCGTGCTGCTGAACGGCGAGCCGGTGCGCTTTCGCTCGCCGATGGAGGCGCGCGAGGCCGGCATCGAGACCGTCTACCAGAACCTGGCCCTGTCGCCGGCGCTGTCGATCGCCGACAACATGTTCCTGGGGCGCGAGATTCGTCATCAGGGGGGCCTTCGCGGCCTGCTGCGCATGCTGGATCGCAAGCGCATGGAGGACGTTGCCCGCGAGAAGCTGACCGAGCTCGGTCTGATGACCATCCAGAACATCTCGCAGGCGGTGGAGACCCTGTCCGGCGGGCAACGCCAGGGTGTCGCGGTGGCACGCGCCGCCGCGTTCGGCTCGCGGCTGATCATCATGGACGAGCCGACCGCCGCGCTGGGCGTGAAGGAGTCGCGCAAGGTGCTGGAGCTGATCCAGGACGTGCGCTCGCGCGGCATGCCGATCGTGCTGATCTCGCACAACATGCCGCACGTGTTCGAGGTGGCCGACCGCATCCACGTGCATCGGCTGGGCAAGCGGCTGTGCGTGATGAACCCGAAGGACTACAGCATGAACGATGCGGTGGCCTTCATGACCGGTGCGGCCGAGCCACCGGCCGATATCGTTCCCTCGACTTGAGCACGTCCACCGGAGCGGATGCGGACCCGTCGGCGATCGGAATCGAGTCCGCCGACGCGTTGCTGGAACGGCTGGCCGCGCTGGTCGGCGCGGGCGATGGCGGCGCGGAGGATGCCGGCGCGCGACGTCTGGTCGCGCTGGCCGGTCCGCCGGCCGGCGGCAAGAGCACGCTGGCCGGATGGCTCGCCGAACGGCTGCCGCATTCGATCGTGGTGCCGATGGACGGTTTTCACCTGGACAACCGCTTGCTGGACGCGGCCGGCCTGCGAGCGCGCAAGGGCGCGCCCGAGACGTTCGACGTGGCCGGACTGGACATGCTGTTGCGACGCATCGTCGCCGACGACGGCACGGTGCACGTGCCGCTGTTCGATCGGGCCGCCGATCTGTCGCGAGCCGCGGCCGACTCGGTGCTGCCCGAGCACCGGCTGGTGATCGTCGAGGGCAACTACCTGCTGCTGGACGAGGCGCCGTGGAGCGCGCTGGCGCGGCACTTCGACCTGACGGTGCTGCTGGAGGTGGACGAGGCCGAACTGGAACGTCGGTTGCTGGAGCGATGGCGCGAGCACGGCTGCGACGAGGACGAGGCGATGCGCCGGGCCAATCTCAACGATCTGCCCAACGGGCGGCGGGTCTTGGCGCGTTCACGCTCGGCACAACTGCGGTATCGCCTGTAGCGCGTGCGATAATGCGCGGATGCCACATACCTCCTCGCCGGACGCCGGCGCCGCCGAGTCCCCGCGCCTGCTCGGCTGGCGCGAATGGGTCGCCATGCCCGACATCGGTCTTCCCGCCATCAAGGCGAAACTCGATACCGGGGCGCGCACCTCCGCCCTGCACGCGTTCGACATCGAGCCCGGCGACGACGGGAGCGGGCGACGCGTGGTGCATTTCTCCACCCGCCCGATGCAACGCAACGAATCGCTGGTGGTGCGCTGCTGCGCCGAACTGGTCGATCAGCGGCGGGTCACCGACTCGGGCGGACACCGCGCCGATCGCTACGTGGTCCGGACCACGCTGGTCCTGGGCGAACTGCACCGTCCGATCGAGCTGACCCTGACCGATCGGGCGGACATGCTGTTCCGGATGCTGATCGGTCGTACCGCCCTGGTGCCCGATCAGGCCGTGGTGCCCGCTCGCTCCTTCCTGCTCGGCCGCATGAACGCGCGTCAGGCGTATGCCTTGTCGCCTTCCTCGAACGCCTCCACCGGAAACGGCGCATGAAGATCTGCATCCTGTCTCGCAACCGTCGCCTCTACTCGACCCGTCGTCTGATCGAGACCGCTCAGGAACGCGGCCACGAAGTGCAGGTGGTCGATGTGCTGCGCTGCTACATGAACATCGTCTCCAAGAAGCCGTCGGTGCATTTCGAGGGCAAGCCGTTGCAGGGCTTCGACGCGGTCATACCGCGCATCGGCGCCTCGGTCACCGCCTACGGCACCTCGGTGCTGCGCCAGTTCGAGATGATGGGCACGTACACGCTGGTGGAATCGGTCGCGCTGTCACGCTCTCGCGACAAGCTGCGCTCGTTGCAGCTGCTCTCGCGCAAGGGCATCGGCCTGCCGGTGACGGGGTTCGCCAACAAGCCCGGCGACACCAAGGACCTGATCAAGATGGTCGGGGGCGCACCGCTGGTCATCAAGCTGCTGGAGGGCACGCAGGGGATCGGCGTGGTGCTGGCCGAGACCGCGAAGGCGGCCGAGTCCGTGATCGAGGCGTTCATGGGATTGCAGGCGAACATCCTGGTGCAGGAATTCATCAAGGAGGCGGGCGGTTCGGACATCCGTTGCCTGGTGGTCGGCGGCAAGGTGGTCGCGGCGATGAAGCGTCAGGGCGCCGAGGGCGAGTTCCGCTCCAACCTGCACCGCGGCGGTTCGGCCAGCCTGGTCAAGATCACCCCCGAGGAGCGTTCCACCGCCGTCATGGCCGCAAAGATCCTCGGCCTGAGCGTGGCCGGTGTCGACCTGCTGCGCTCGGAGCGTGGCCCGCTGGTCATGGAGGTCAATTCCTCGCCGGGTCTGGAAGGCATCGAGAACGCCAGCGGCAAGGACGTGGCGGCCATCATCATCGCCGAGCTGGAGAAGAACGCCCGGCCGGGCAACACCGCCACGCGGGGCATGAAGGGTTGAGCCCGCCGGACGGGGCGTCCGAGGGCCGGAACGCGCGCGGCTCGCGCGCCCGGCAGCCGCCGATCGTCATCGGTGGCGTCGAGGTCGCGCCCGGTTCGCGGCGCACGATCGACCTGCCGCTGCCGCCGCTGTACACGCACACCTCGGTGGCCATGCCGGTGCACGTGGTTCACGGGCGTTCGCCGGGTCCGTGCCTGTTCGTGACCGCCACCGTGCACGGTGACGAGATCAACGGCATCGAGATCATCCGCCGGCTGCTGCGCACGAAGTCCCTGGAGCGCTTGTCGGGCACCTTGATCGCGGTACCGGTGGTCAACGTGTACGGCTTCGTGGCGCAGTCGCGCTACCTGCCCGATCGGCGCGACCTGAACCGCTCGTTTCCTGGCTCCGAGAAGGGCTCGATGGCGGCACGGCTGGCCGATACGCTGATGAGCGAGATCGTCTCCAAATGCACGCACGGCATCGATCTGCACACCGCCGCCGAAGGACGCACCAACCTGCCGCAGATCCGCGTCGACCTGGACCTGCACCCGGAACTGCGAGAGCTTGCCGAGGCGTTCGCACCGCCGATCGTGCTCGATTCCAGCACCCGTTCCGGCACGCTGCGCGATGCCGTCGGTGACAAGCCGATGCTGCTGTACGAGGCCGGCGAGGCGCTGCGCTTCGACGAGCTCGCCATTCGCGCCGGACTCAAGGGAACGCTGCGCGTGATGCGCCACCTGGGCATGCTGCCGCAGCCGAAGACCCGCGAGAAGCGATCCAGCCCGTGGTTCGCCTCCAACAGCATCTGGATGCGTGCGCCGCAGAGCGGTATCTTGCGCCAGCGCTTGCCGCTGGGCGGCATCGTCGAGGAAGGCGATGTCCTGGGCTGGATCGCCGACCCGTTCGGTCAGCAGGAGGAGGCGATCGTGTCGGAGGTGGCCGGCGTGCTGATCGGGCTGACGCGTCTGCCCCTGGTGCACGAGGGCGAGGCGCTGTTTCACGTGGCCACCACCCGTTCGACGGAGCGCGCCTCGCGCGCCGTCGACGAATTTCATCAGGAATACGAGCAACCGGTCATCACCCGGCTGTCCTGAGCCCGCCTGTCGATACGGAGGAATTCCGTCATGTTGATGCGCCCGTTGGGAACCAGTGGGGTCGAATGCTCGGCCATCGCCTTCGGCGCCTGGGCGATCGGCGGCTGGAAGTGGGGCGGCAGCGATGCCGACGCCTCGATCGCCGCGATCCGGGTCGCGCTCGATGCCGGCGTCACGCTGATCGATACCGCGCCGGTCTACGGCTTCGGCCTGTCGGAGGAGCTGGTCGGGCGTGCGATCGAGGGTCTGCCGCGCGAGGAGGTGGTGATCGCCACCAAGTGCGGTCTGGTGTGGGATCGGCGGACGCCGACCCACCACGGCAGCAGCGAAGGTCACGAGATCTACCGCACGTGCGATCCGGAGTCGATGCGTGCCGAACTGCACGCTTCGCTGAAACGGCTCGGCGTCGATTACATCGACCTGTACCAGACGCACTGGCCCGATCCGACCCGGGTGATGTCCGAAGTGGCCGAGACGCTGGCAGGCTTCAAGCGCGAGGGGCTGGTGCGGGCGATCGGATTCTGCAACGCCGACCCCGACGAGCTGAGCGCGGCCGCGCCGCTGCTGGACAGCGATCAGGAACGCTACAGCCTGCTCGACCGTGAAGCCGAGCACGGCACCCTGGCCGCCAGTCACGATCGGGGTCTTGCATTCCTGGCCTACTCGCCGCTGGCCCAGGGGCTGCTGACCGGCCGCATCGATCGTTCCCGCAGCTTTGCCGAGACCGACCTGCGTCACGCCAATCCGCGATTCTCGGCCCGGGTGCGCGATGCGGTGCAGGCTCTGCTGGCACCGATAAAGGCGCTGTCACGGGATCGTGGCGTGCCGACCGAGCAGGTGGTGCTCGCCTGGACGCTGACCCGGCGGGGCGTGACGCATGTGCTGGCCGGCACGCGCAGCGTCGATCAGGCGGGCATCAACGCCGCGGCCGGCAGCCTGGCGTTGTCGCACGACGAGCTGACGGTGATCGATGCGGCCGCGGCGGCCTGGCCGGGATTCGAGGCGCTGGCCGGGGACTGAATACGGCGTCGGGCGGGCGGGGCGCTGTCAGCCGCAGTCGCGTTCCACATGGGTGCCACCCATCACGGTGGTGCCGGTGTTGCCGTCGGTGTCGTCGCCGGTGGTGCCGCCCAGCACCGTGGCACCTTCTCCCAGCATGACGAACTTCGCATCGCAGGCCAGGCGGATCACCAGACCGCCCATGACGTTGACCGCCGAGCGCATGCAGTACCAGCCGTTCGGATTGTTCAACCGGACGAGGCTGCCACCGGCCACGTTCACGCCGGTGCGCACGTAGACCAGTTCCGGCCCGGCGGTTCGGGCATCGTCGACCGTGTCCTTGCCGATGCCGAAGACCTTGACCTTCACCGGCAGCGTGCGGTAGGCGGGGTCGCTGCCGAACGGGTGATCGCCGAAGGCGGTCAGGCAGGCACCGATCGCGGCGGGCGCCGCATCGTCCGCGGCGCGTGCCGGTGACGTGATCGACAGGGTGGACAGCGCGAGCACCGACAGCGCTGCGCAGGCGATGGAACGGGGTATCGACATCGGCTTTCGCGGCTCGGACGCAGAAGGCGGCGAGTATACGATGGGCGGGCGACAGGCGATGCCACTGCGCGACTGCAATCGATCGGCTCGTCGATTCGTCGTCCTGGAAACCGATGCCTTGCGAGAACCCGACAGCCGATGTCCGATTCCGATCATCACGCCCGTCTTCGAGCCCGTTCCTCCGATCCTTCCGATGGTCGCTCCGCATTGCCAGGCTTGCCGGGGCGACGTGCCTGGCTGCGCGATGCGGCCGGCCTGATGGTACTGGGCTCCGGTGTCATGGCGCTGCCGGCCGGTGCACAGGCGGGGGGCTATCAGGAACTGGAAGCGCCGCTGACCACCCGTGATCCGTCGCGCATCGAGGTGCTGGAGTTCTTCTGGTTCGGTTGCCCGCACTGCTACCGGTTCGAGCCCGTGATCAATGCCTGGGCGGCAGCCCGCCCGGACGATGTGGACTTCGTGCGCGAGGCACCGCCGCTGAACCCGGGTTGGGAGAACCATTCGCGCACGTTCTACGCGGCCGAAGCGCTCGACATCACCGACGGCCTGTTCGATGAGGTGTTTCATCGCATTCACGAACAGGGGCGCGGGTTGCGCTCGCTGGACGAGATCGGCGAGTTCATCGCCTCTCTCGATCTGGGCACCGATGCCGATACCTTCGTGTCCACCATGCGTGCATTCACGGTCGAGACCGCCCTGCGACGCTCGATGGAACTGGCACGCAAGGCAGGCATCAGCGGGGTGCCCAGCCTGCTCGTCAACGGACGCTACGTGACCAGTGCCTCGATCGCCGGCGGCAACGAGGCCATGATCCGAACGGTCGATGCCCTGATCCAGCGCGAGCGGGGCTGAAACCCTATCGAACGGATGGAGCCCGGGCCGAGCGCGAATGAGCCAGGAACTGGAGGAACTGCTGCAGGGCGGATACCGCTACGCGCTGTCGCTGTGCGCCCAACCCTCGGATGCGCAGGATCTGGTGCAGGAGAGCTGGGCCAGGCTGCTGGCGGGACATGGCCAGGTAGTCGAGCGCGCCCTGCTGTTCCGGGCGATACGCAACCTGTACATCGACGGCTATCGTCACCGGCGACGGTTTCCCACCGATTCGCTCGATGCCGGGGAACGGCTCATGCCGGACCCGGTCGCACGGCTCGAGGAACCGACCGATCGGTCGTTGCAGCGGGCCTTGCAGCGCCTGCCCGACCTTGAAAGGGAGACGCTGTTCCTGGCGGTGATCGAGGGCTGGACGGCGAGCGAAATCGCCGCCGCCACCGACAGACCGCGCGGGACCGTGCTGAGCACGCTGCACCGCTGTCGCCGAAAGTTGCGCGGTTGGCTGGAGGGCGAGGCCACCGAGACGGCTGCGCCGACCGGCGGTGATGGGGCACCGGCACCATTGAGGTTGGTCGGTCATCGAGAAGGAGGCAGTGATGGATGAGTTCGATGATCGGCTGAGAGCGCACTACGCGCGCACGCGGCTGTCCGACGACCGGATCCAGGACCTGGTGGCCATGCATGCGGCCGCCGCGCGATCCGTGCCGCCCCTGCGCGCTCGAGCGCGTCGCTGGTGCCGTCGCATGGCCGCGGACTCGCGGATGGCGAGCGGGCCTTCGTGGCGAGTCGTCCTGTGCGTCGTGGCGATGGTGAGCGCATCGCTGGGCGTCTACCACAGCGGCTACCAGAGCGGCGAGCGCCTGGGCTCGCATGCCGAACTGGGCGCGCGCACGTTGCGCGAGGTGGCGCTCAACCATCGGACGCGCTTCGATCCGGATTACCTCGACGACTCGATCGCCTCGCTGGACGAAAGGATGGAACTGCTGCCGTTCTCCTTGGCCGAACCTGCGCGGCTGGGGGAGGGACTGACCGTGCAGGGGTCGAGATACTGCTCGCTGGCCGGGCATCTGGCCGCGCACGTCACGCTGCGCGACGAGCAACGCCGGCCGGTGAGCCTGTTCGTGACCTCGTTGCAGCCCGACGTGCAGCGGCTCGACGGGCTGCGCGAGGAACTGGCCGGGCTGGATGTGCAACTGTGGGAGGAAGAAGGTTTGTTCTACGCGCTGGCCCGACATGACTGAGCAGGCAGGCACGATCGATCCGGTAGCCAGGTCGATGTCTCGAGCGATGTCTCGAGCGATGTCTCGGTGGAGTGTGCCGGGCGTGGGCCTGCTGCTCCTCGGCTCGCTGTGCGCACCCTCGCCCGTGGCGTACGCCGCCGACGAATCGCCGACGAACGAGGCGGCGCGCATCGTCGCCCCTTCGGCTTCCCCGAGCCGGCGTGTCGCCCTGCAGGAACGCTGGCGGGCGCTTGGCCCGGATCACGTGGCGCGCACCGAGCATCGCCTGGCGGACGGTTCGCCCCGCTTCATCAATCGGCTGATCGACGAGGCCTCGCCCTACCTGCTGCAGCACGCCCACAACCCGGTCGACTGGTTTCCCTGGGGGGCGGAGGCGTTCGAACGGGCGCGCAAGCTGGATCTGCCGATATTCCTGTCGATCGGCTACGCGACCTGCCACTGGTGCCACGTGATGGAGCGCGAGAGCTTCGAGAACGAGGCCATCGCCCAGGTGATGAATCGACATTTCGTGTCGATCAAGGTCGATCGCGAGCAGCTGCCCGATGTCGATGCGCTGTTCATGGCGGCGGTGCAGATGATCACCGGTTCCGGAGGCTGGCCGATGTCCTCGTTCGTCGACGCCGATGGGCGTCCGTTCTACGGCGGCACCTACTTCCCCCCGGCGCAGTTCAAGGACCTGCTCGAACGGGTCAGCACCGCCTGGCAGCAGCAGCGGCCCGAACTGCTGGAGGAGGCCGGACGCGTCGCCAGTGCCATCGCCCGGATCAACGGGGTGGCCGGCGAGGCGCGTGAGGTCGGACGGGGCGAGCTCGGCGCGGCGCGAGCGCAGTTGCTGAGCCGGCTGGATCCCGAGGCCGGCGGCTTCGGCAACGCGCCGAAGTTCCCGCAGGAGTCGTCCTTGCGCTTCCTGCTCGACCAGGCGCGCCGCAGCGGCCATCAACCGACGCTGGAGGCGGTGCTGCAGACGTTGCACGGCATGGCCGACGGCGGCATCCACGACCAGATCGGTGGCGGGTTTCACCGCTACGCGGTGGACCGGTACTGGCAGGTGCCGCATTTCGAGAAGATGCTCTACAACCAGGCCGGACTGGCGCGCGCCTACGCCGAGGCGGCCTGGCTGAGCCAGGATGCGGATCTGGCGGAGACCGCGCGCGGCATCCTGGACTACGTGCTGCGGGACATGCGAGATGCGGACGGCCTGTTCTACTCGGCCACCGATGCGGATTCGGAAGGGCGCGAAGGGGCGTTCTTCACCTGGACACCCGAGTCCCTGCTCGCCGCACTGGGCACGGAAGGCGAGGCGGAGCGGGCCGGAACGCTATGGGACATCGATGGCTTCGGCAACTTCGAAGGCGCATCGATTCCCAACCGGGCGGCCCGGTTGCCGGACATCGCGCGTCGCCTGGACGTGCCGGTCGAGACGCTCAGGGCCGAGCGGGCCGCGCTGGCCGAACGCCTGCGCACGGCTCGCGATCGACGCGAGAAGCCGCTTCGGGACGAGAAGATCCTGACCGGCTGGAACGGCATGATGATCGCGGCGCTGGCCGATGCATCGGTGCTGCTCGACGAGCCGCGCTACCTGCACGCGGCACGGCGGGCCGCCGAGGCGTTGTGGGCGCACGCCTACAGCGATGCCGCCGGCCTGATGCGGGTGCGCTTCGAGGGCAAGAGCGAGGTGCCGGCGCGACAGACCGACTACGCTTGGCTGGCGGACGGGCTGCTGGCGCTGCACGATGCGGACGCCGCCCGCGATCGTCGGCGCTGGCTCGATCGGGCGGTCACGCTGAGCGATGCCATGCACGAGCGCTTCGCGGACGCGGCCGGCGGCGGATATTTCCTGGGTGCCGCCGAGGTGGGCGGGACTCCCCTGGCGGTGCGTCCGAAGGATCTGCACGATGCCTCGACTCCGTCGGGCAACGGCGTCGCGTTGCAGGTGCTGGCGCGGCTGGCGGTCCGCACCGGTGACAGCCGGCACCGCGAGCGGGCCGATGCGCTGGTGATCGGCCTGTCCTCGTTGCTGGCCGAGCGTCGTGGCGGCACCGCCGCCATCCTGGCAGGGCTGGCCGAGCACATCGACGGCGAGACCGGGGCGGTGCGTACCGCCGCGCGTGGCAAGGTGCGCCTGAGCGCCCGCCCCGATCCGGACGCGCCCGGGCGGGTGCGCATCGTCGCCGAGCTGGCCGATGGCTGGCACCTGAACTCGAACGCGCCGCTGCAGGACTATCTGATCCCGACGCAGGTGAACGACCGGACCGGCAACGCACTGGCCGATCCGGTCTTCCCCGAGCCGCTGGTGCGCACGCTGGCGTTCCAGCGGCAGCCCCTGTCGCTGTACGAGGGACGGGTGGTTGCTTCGGCCGCTCTGCCCGAGGCCGATGGTGTCGGCAACACCGCCAGGGTCACGGTGGAGCTGCAGGCCTGCGACGATCGTGTCTGCCTGGCCCCCGAAAGCGTGGATTTCCAGGTCCCGGTCACATCGCCGTGAACGATACCCGTGCCGGCATTCGATTCAACCTCAGGGAACCGTCCGCATGAGCAGGAAACGATCGCGCCGCAAGGGTGCCCCGTCCGCAACGTCCTCGACACCCGTCGTCGAACCGGCCGTCTCGGCATGGCAGCGCCTGACGAGCGATCGGCGCGGCCGGCGCCGTGCGCTGCAATGGCTCGGCGGGCTCGGTCTGGCCTCGATCGGTGCCGTGGCGATCGCTCGGCACGATGCCCGATCGCGCGAACTGCACGACCTGGCGGTGATCGGCGACGGTGCGCCGGTGGTCGTCCAGGTGCACGATCCGTCCTGCGCACTGTGTCGGCGTCTGATGAGCACCGCGCGCGCTACCCTGGACGACATGCCGTCGATCCGCTACCGGGTGGCCGATCTCACTTCGATGCAAGGGCGTGCGTTCGCTGATCGACACGATGCGGGCAAGGTCACCTTGCTGCTGTTCGATGGCCGCGGCCGTCTGGTCGAGCGAATCGAGGGGGTGACCCCGGCAGAGAGCCTGCGGCGCACCTTCGAGCAGCGCCTGGCCGGTCCAGCCTGACCCGAGCGGCCATCGAAGTCTGCCGGGAACAAGCGCAGCTCCGGTACCGAACGGTGGGTGCGCCGTTCGATCCGGGCACCGGCGGCGGATCGACAGCCGATTGACGATGCGCGCTATGATCTGATGTGAACCTGACGATCGGCCCCTCGATGCAGATGCACGGATCGAATGAGCGCCACTGAACGCTTCGTCCTGCTCGAAGGCGTCGGCAAGCGGTGGAAGGGCGAGCTCGGCGTCGAGGACGTCTCCCTGAGCATCCCGCGCGGTGCGTTCGTGGCGCTGCTCGGCCCGTCCGGCTGCGGTAAGTCCACCACGCTGCGCCTGCTGTCCGGTCTGGAACTGCCCGATCAGGGGCGCATCAGCATCGACGGCCACGATGTGACCACCGCCGCGCCCGCCGAGCGCAACCTGTCGATGGTGTTCCAGTCCTACGCGCTGTTTCCGCACCTGAGCGTTGCCGAGAACGTCGTCTTCGGGCTGAAGGTGCGCAAGGTCGCTCGTGCCGAACGGGCCGAGAAGCTGCACCGGGCGCTGGAGATCACCTCTTTGCTGGGCTACGAGCGACGCAAGCCCGGCGAGCTGTCGGGCGGGCAGCGCCAGCGCGTCGCCCTGGCGCGGGCCATCGTGGCTGGGCAGCCGCTGTGCCTGATGGACGAGCCGCTGTCCAACCTGGATGCCAAGCTGCGCGCCTCGGTGCGCAAGGACATCAAGAAGCTGCAGATCGACCTGGGCATGACCGTGGTCTACGTGACCCACGATCAGACCGAGGCCATGAGCATGGCCGATCAGGTGGTGCTGATGAAGGAGGGCAGGATCCAGCAGGTCGGCGCACCCGAGGCCCTGTACTACCGTCCCGCCAATACCTTCGTGGCGGAATTCGTCGGCGCACCGCCGATGGCCCTGATCGACGGGGCGGCGCTGCCGGGCTTCGAGGGCGCGGCGCGCATCGGCCTCAGGGCCGAGAACGTGCGCCTGGCCGAACCCGGGGCCGGACGGTTGATCTGCCGGGTGTCCGAGTGCGAGTTCCTCGGTTCGGAGACCTTCGTCGGTCTGGACCACGCCGCCGCCACCGGCCTGATCGTCAGCCTGCCGGGGCTGCGTCACCTGCCGCCCGACGCGGAGCTGTCGATCGATTTCGACGACGAGCACCTGCACCTGTTCGATGCGGACGGGCTGCGATCGGGTTCGCCGGTCGCCGTCATGCCGTCGTCATGACGACCCTCGATCCTTCACCGGATGCCCTCCATCCGATCCCGAACCGAACCCCGAACCGGAGCTGAACGAATGAAGTCCTTGAAGACATGGGGCCTGTCGGCCGTGGCCGCGGCGCTGCTGGCCGGCCAGGCAACGGCCGACACCGAGCTGACGATGTACTACCCGATCGCGGTCGGTGGTGCGCTGACCGAGGTGGTCGACGGCATCGTCGCCGAGTTCGAATCGGCGCATCCGGACATCACGGTCAACGCCGTCTATTCGGGCAACTACGACGATACGCGCGTCAGGGCGCTGTCCGCGCTGGCCTCGGGCGAGCCTGCGCAGCTGGCGGTGATGTTCTCGATCGATGCGTACGACCTGATCGAGCAGGAATTCATCGTGCCCTTCGAGGACATCGAGGGCGTCGATGCGGCCTGGCTGGACAGCTTCTATCCGGCCCTGATGGCCAACGGCAAGATCGAGGGCAAGACCTGGGGCATCCCGTTCCAGCGCTCCACCATCGTCGCCTACTACAACAAGGACCTGTTCGAGGCGGCCGGCCTGGATCCGGACAGCCCGCCGGGCACCTGGGACGAGCTGGTGTCGATGGGCAAGGCGCTGACCGGGGAGGGCACCTCGGGCCTGATGATTCCCTCGACCGGTTATCCGTACTGGATGTTCCAGGCGCTGGCGATCCAGAACGGCAAGGAGCTGATGTCCGACGATGGACTGACGACCTACTTCGACGACGAGGCCGTGGTCGAGACGCTGGCGTTCTGGCAGTCGCTGTCCACCGAGCACGGCATCATGCCGAGCGGCACGGTCGAGTGGGGCACGCTGCGCCAGGCGTTCCTGGAAGGCCAGACGGCGATGATGTGGCACTCGACCGGCAACCTGACGGCGGTCAAGAACGAGGCCACGTTCGATTTCGGTGTCGCCGAGCTGCCCGCCAACGTGCGGCCGGGCTCACCGACCGGCGGCGGCAACTTCTACGTCTTCGAGGACACCACCGACGAGGAGCGCGCGGCCGCCCTGAAGCTGATCAAGTTCATGACGTCCCCGGAACAGGCGGCCGCCTGGTCGATCGCCACCGGTTACATGGGCGTATCGCCTGCCGCCTACGAGACCGACGCGCTGCAGGCCTACACCGAGGAGTTCCCGCCCGCGCTGGTGGCGCGCAACCAGCTGGAGAACGCGGTGGCCGAGTTCTCCACCTTCGAGACCGCGCGCGTTCGTGACGGGTTGAACAACGCCATCCAGGCGGCCTTGACCGGCACCAAGGCGCCGGTGGACGCCTTGTCCGAGGCACAGCAAGCGGCCGTGCGCCTGCTTCGCGACTACCAGTAGGAGAACGAACGGCAGGACAGGCGGCAGGCAGGCGGCAGGACAGGCGGCAGGGAGGCCGCAGGGAGGCCGCAGGGAGGCCGGGCGTGCGAATCACACAGCGAAAGACGGACCCATGGCCGAGCACGTGAACCGCGAACGACGGCGCCAGGCGATCTACGGCTGGCTGCTGCTCTCACCCGCCGCCATCCTGCTGAGCACGTTCGCGATCTACCCGACGCTGGCGACGCTCTGGTCGAGCCTGTTCAGCCGGCACACCCGGCGGCGCCCCTCGGAGTTCGTGGGCGCCGAGAACTACGCCGACCTGTTCGCCGATCCGACGTTCTGGATCGTGGTGAAGAACAACCTGATGTACGCAGGCGTCACCATCCCGGTCTCCATCGCCATCGCGCTGGCGATGGCGCTGTGGGCCAACTCGACGATACCGGCACGCGGTTTCGCGCGCACCGCCTACTTCACTCCGACCGTGCTGCCGATGATCGCGGCGGCCAACCTGTGGCTGTTCTTCTACACGCCCGGCCTGGGCATCCTGGACAAGATCGGCTCGCTGTTCGGCCTGCCGTCGGTGAACTGGCTGGGCCAGCCGGAAACCGCGCTCTGGGCGATCATCATCGTCACCATCTGGAAGGAGGCCGGCTTCTTCATGATCTTCTACCTGGCGGCGCTGCAGACCATCCCCGAGGACCTGAAGGAGGCGGCCGACATCGAGGGCGCGCACCGCTGGACCTACTTCCGGCGCATCGTGTTCCCTCTGCTGATGCCGACCACGCTGTTCATCCTGGTCAACGCGCTGATCAACTCGGTGAAGCTGATCGATCACCTGTTCATCCTGACCAAGGGTGGACCGAACGATGCCTCCAAGCTGATCCTCTACTACATCTGGGAGATGGCCTTCGCCTTCTTCGATGCACCGCAGGCGGCCGCGTTGACGATGCTGGTGCTGCTGGTGCTGGGCGTGGTGGCGGCGCTGAAGTTCACCTGGCTCGACAAGCGGACGCACTACCAATGAGCGGCGGAGCGCGCGGCCAGGGCAGCCGTCAGGGCAGTCGCCTGGCCCGCCACATCGAGGCCTTCGCCGGTCTGTTGCTCGCCTTCGTGTGGATCACGCCGCTGCTGTTCGCCTTCTGGGCGGCCTTCCACAGCACGTCCGATGCGGTGAACCTGAACATCGCCGCCCCCTGGACGCTGTCCAACTTTCGCACCGCCTGGGCAGGGGCGCCCTGGTTGCAGTATTTCCTGAACACCTTCGTGCTGGTGACGGTGGTGCTGATCGGGCAATTCTTCGTCACCACGCTGGCAGGGTTCGCCTTCGCCCGGGTACGGTTCCCCGGCAAGGACGTGGTGTTCATCCTGGTGCTGATGCAGCTGTTCATCCTGCCCGAGGTGCTGATCGTGGAGAACTATGCGATGGTGTCCAGGCTCGGGCTGTTCGACACGATCCTGGGGGTGGGCATGCCGTACATGGCCTCGGCGTTCGGCATCTTCCTGATGCGACAGGCCTTCAAGTCGATCCCGATGGAGCTGCACGATGCCGCGCGGGTCGAGGGCTGCGGCTGGTTCGGCATCCTGTGGCGGGTGTACGTGCCGCTCGCCCGGCCCACCTACCTGGCCTACGCGCTGGTGTCGGTCTCCACGCACTGGAACAATTTCCTGTGGCCGTTGATCGTCACCAATTCACCGGACACCCGTCCGCTCACCGTCGGGCTGTCGATCTTCGGCGCGCCGGAGAACGGCGTCGACATCTCGGTGATCTCCGCCGCCACGCTGATGTCGGTGGCCCCGCTGCTGATCGCGTTCCTGATCTTCCAGCGGCAGTTCGTGCAGGCCTTCCTGCGCGCCGGCATCAAGTAGGCGATGGCCAGGATTCTCCAGCTGTCGGACCTGCACGTCGTGGCGCCCGGTCGGCGCGTGGGCGGCGTGCTGGACACACCGGCGCTGCTGCGGGCCGGCATCGATCGCCTGCTCGGCCGCCTGGAGGGGATCGGGCCGATCGATGCGGTGCTGGTCACCGGGGACGTCAGCGATGACGGGAGCGAGGAAAGCTATGCGTTCGCGCGCGCCGAGCTCGTCCGGCTCGGCTTGCCGCTGCTGGTGATTCCCGGCAATCACGATCGGCGCGACGGCCTGCGTGCCGCCTTCGCCGATACGGGGTGCGACATGCCGGCCCGCGGTCCGATCGACTGGTCGGCCGAGGTGAACGGCACGCTGGTGGTCGGGCTGGACACGCTCATCGAAGGGCGGGACGGGGGATCGCTGCGCGCCCGCACCCTCCTGCACCTGCGAGACGCGCTCGCATCGGCCGGTGCGCGCCCTGTCGTGGTGGCGCTTCATCATCCGCCGCTGATGACCGGCATCCGTTTCATGGACGCGATCGGTCTGGACAACATCGCAGAGCTGGCCGAGGTGCTGCAGGGCTTCGAGGGCGCGCTGCACGTGCTGGCAGGGCACGTCCACGGGGTCCATCACGCGATGATCGCCCGTCATCCGGTACTGACCGCGCCGTCGATGGGCAGCGCGTTCACCCTGGACCGACGCCGCGATGCGCCGCTCGGCTTCATGGCGGGACCCACCGGCTGTGCGGTGCTGGACACCGGGCCGGGCGGTACCTGGGCGGCCGTGATGATCGACGAGTTCGACGGACCGTTCCCGTTCCAGGCGTAGATCCGCCGCTGGTCAGCCAACGTCGAACAGGGCAAGGCCGTACCGGTCAAGACAAGACCGGTCAAGACAAGGCCGGTCAAGACGGGGCCGGTCAAGACGGGGCCGGTCAAGACGGGGCCGGTCAAGACGGGGCCGGTCAAGACAGGGCCGGGCAGGTCTGGCCCGGGCAGGTCCGGGCAGGCGTCAGGGCAGCGCGATGCGTCCGCCGCGCATCGGCTCCGCTACGCCCGTGGTGTCCGGAAAGCTGATCGGCAGCCCGCGTTTCGTGCGCACGGCAAGGTAGGCGAAACACTCCGCCTCGATCGCGTCGCCGCGCCAGCCGACCGACTCGGCCGGCATCACACGCGTGCCGGATCGGCGTTCGATCTCGCTCATCAGCGATGGATTGTGACGCCCCCCACCGCACGCGATCAGGCGCGTCGGCCGGCTCGGCAGCCGGTCGAGCGCGCAGCCGATCGTCGCGGCGGTGAAGGCGGTCAGCAGGGCGGCTCCGTCCTCGGCGCCCAGGCCCTCTGCCATGGCGCGGGTGAAATCGAAACGGTCGAGGGATTTCGGCCAGGGCGCGGCCAGATACGGATGCTGCAGGAGCGTCGCGAGGCGTCGCTCGTCGACCGTTCCGGCGGCGGCGAATGCGCCGTCCCGATCCATGTCGCCCAGTCCCATCGAGCGGATGAAATCGTTGAGCGGCGCGTTGGCAGGACCGGTATCGAACGCGATCAGGCGCTCGGCACCGTCCCACCAGGTCAGGTTCGCGACCCCGCCCAGGTTCAGTATCGCGGTGCCCTCGGGGGCCTCCAGCTCGCGCAGCAGGGCGATGTGGTAGATCGGTGACAGCGGGGCCCCCTGCCCACCGGCTCGCACGTCGGCCGAGCGAAAGTCGTAGGCCACCGGCAGGCCGAGCCGGCGTGCCATCCGCGCGCCATCGCCCAGTTGCCGGGTTCGCCCGGGTGCGCCGGTACGTCGATCCGGTGCGCGGTGCAGGACGCTCTGGCCGTGAAAGCCGACGACGTCGATGTCCTGCAGTCTCAATCCCGCATCGAGAACGAGCCGGCGAACCGCCTCGCCCTGGGCGTCCGTCAGCGCCGCCTCGGCCGCGGCGAAGATCGCCGGGTCCTCGGGTGCGAACTGCCAGCCGCGCGCCACCTCCAGCGTGCGCTCCAGCAGGTCGCGGGTAGCGGCATCGTAGGGTTCCAGGGTGTAGCGACCGAACGAGTCGATGTTCACCCCGTCGCTCTTCAGCAGGGCGACATCGATGTTGCCGTCCAGCACGGTCCCGGTCATCAGGCCGGCCGCCCAGACCGGCTCGCCTGCGCGTGCCGCGGTGATGGCCGGCGAGGGGGATACGTTCATGCGTGATCGAAGGGCGCTGTCATTCGCTCACGCTAGCACCGTATCCGCGGCGAACGGACGATTCCACCGGTCGATGCACAGGGTCCGGGCCGATCGGCGCTAGGATGACCGGCATCCCGTGACCCCGTCCGTTCCTCATGGCTCGTACCGAATCCACGCCGCTCGCCGTCGGCACGCCCGCGCCCGCGTTCCGCCTGCCCGACCCGCTCGGCGGCGAGGAGGTCGCGCTCGAGGATTTCTCGGGTCGACCGCTGTTCGTGCTGTTCATGTGCAACCACTGCCCGTACGTGGTTCATATCCTGGACGCCCTGGTCGATACCGCGGCCTGGCTGGCCGAGCGGGGCATCGCGACGGTGGCGATCAGCAGCAACGATGTCGCCGCCCACCCGGCCGATGCCCCCGAGCGCATGGCGGCGCTGGCGAAGGACAAGGGGTTTGAATTTGCTTACCTGTACGACCAATCGCAGGCGGTGGCGCGGGCCTACCAGGCGGCGTGCACGCCCGATCCCTATCTGTTCGATGCCGGGCACCGGCTCTACTACCGCGGTCAGTTCGATGCCAGCCGGCCAGGTCAGGGGACGGCGGACGGTGCCGACCTGCGCCGCGCTGCCAGCGCCCTGGTCGCCGGCGAGGCCGCGCCGCGCGCACAACGCCCCAGCGTAGGCTGCAGCATCAAGTGGTCGTCCTGAGGCGACACCAGGCGTAGCGGCGCCGGCGTCCGGGCATTCGGGACCGCAGCGGGCATAGCGCCGCTGCGGGCTCAGCCGGCGCCGGCGCTGCCCGGATCGTACTCGCGCCAGGTAGCGCCACCGGCGCGCTTGGCCGCGGCCATCGCGGACAGCCCGTGCTCGATCAGGTCGAGCTTGCGGGTGGTGGCCTTGCCCTGCGTGGCGATGCCGATGCTGATCGCCAGGCGGGTCGTGATCTCGCCGTTGCTGACGGGTTCGTCGAGCAGGGTCGCCACGCGTGTGCTGATGCGGCCGGTGGAGGCGGCACCCTGCGAGACGTCGTGCAGGATGGCGAAGGTGTCACCGCCCAGCCTGACCACCAGGTCGTCACTGCGGCAGCTGCGGCGCAGCCGATCGGCGATCAGGGCGAGCACCGCATCGCAGGCGACCCGGCCCAGGGTCTCGTTCAGGGCCGTGAAGCCGTCCAGGCCGACCACGATCAGGGCCCAGGTGGCCGAGGGCTCGCTCGGCTCGTTCAACCGGGCCTCCAGCAGATGCCGGTTGCCCAGCCGGGTCAGCGGATCGATGGTGATCTCGTCCAGCGCGCCGGTGGCGCCCTGCGACCGATCCGGGTCGGCGGCGATCGCGACCACGATGCGTCGATCGTCGTCCAGCCGCGCCACGTGCATCATCAGTGCCGCTCCGCTGCGCGACTCCAGCAACTCCAGCGTGCAGGCCTTCACGCCGCTGAAGGCGAACATGGCTTCGCCGTCCGCCAGCCGGAAGCGCTCGGACAGTCGCTGCGGCAGCGGTGCGCCGAGCAGCGCACCGGTCACCCGTGTCAGACGGCTGAACGCGGCGCTGGCCCAGATCACCGTGCCGGCCGCATCGACCAGCGCGAACCCTGTCGAGGAGGTTTCCGCCGCCTGCGCGAACGGCAGGCCGAGCGCTTGGAGCAGGCGTTGGTCGCCGGCGACCGACGATGTTTCGGTCGTGTGCAGGTTGGGACGTGCCATCACGGTAGGAGCGAGGCGGAGTTGGTTGGTGTGATCGGCTCGCGATCCGCGTGCTTGAGGCCCAGTGGCGTTAAACTGTGCGGTTTTCCGGCGACACGGGCGTACGCATGCTGCATCTGGACGGAGGCGTCGCGTTGTCGGCTTTCCGGCACGCTCGCCTGCTGGGCGCGATACGCGCGCTCCAGCCCGGTGTCGAGTCGCTGCGCGCCCGGTGGGTGCTGCTGGTTCAGCTCGACGTTTCGCGCACCGCCGAGGGGGCCGTCTCGGCCTCGTCGGTGACGCGCCTGGAGCACGTGCTGGAGGCGGACCGGCTGCACGAGCCGGTCACCGGGACCGGCGTGGTGCACGTCATGCCCAGACTGGGCACGCGCTCGCCCTGGTCGTCCAAGGCGACCGACATCCTGCACGCCTGCGGGTTGGAGACGGTGGAACGGGTCGAACGCGGCATCCGCTATGAGCTCGGGCCGCTGGCCGACGGGCAGAGCGTGCAGGGCTCGGTGCTGGCGATGCTGCACGATCGCATGACCGAGTCGATCGTGGCGCCCGAGGCCCTGCTGACCCCGTTTCGGGCAGGCACCGCTGCCCCGCTGCGACGGATCGCGCTGACCGGCGACGGGCGAGCGGCGCTCAGGGCGGCCAACCGGTCGCTGGGCCTGGCTTTGTCGGCCGACGAGATCGACTACCTGCTGGAGGCCTTCCTGAGACTGGGCCGCGATCCCTCCGATGCGGAGTTGATGATGTTCGCCCAGGCCAATTCGGAGCACTGTCGCCACAAGATCTTCAACGCGGACTGGACCGTCGACGGTCAGGCCGCTGACGATTCGCTGTTCGACATGATCCGCCGCAGCCATGCCGCCTCGCCCGAAGGCGTGCTGTCGGCGTATCACGACAACGCGGCGGTGATCCGGGGCGAGCCCGCGAAGCGCCTGCTGATCGGCGTGGACGGGCGCTACCGGACGTTCGATGAGCCGGCCCACATCCAGATCAAGGTCGAGACCCACAACCACCCGACCGCCATCTCGCCTCACCCGGGGGCGGCGACCGGTGCCGGCGGCGAGATCCGTGACGAGGGGGCGACCGGCAACGGCGCGCGGCCCAAGGCGGGGCTGGTCGGCTTCAGCGTCTCCAACCTGGACCTGCCCGGCGACCGGCAGCCGTGGGAGCAGGCGGTGGCGTTGCCCGAGCGCATCGCCTCGGCGCTGGACATCATGCTGGAGGGGCCGATCGGCGCGGCCGCGTTCAACAACGAGTTCGGCCGCCCCTGCCTGACCGGCTTCTTTCGCAGCTACTGCCAGCGTGTCGTGCTCGACGGTCAGCGGGAAGTGCGCGGCTATCACAAGCCGATCATGATCGCCGGCGGCCACGGCAACGTGCGGCCGGTCAACGTCGACAAGCGGCCCCTGCCGGCGGGCGCGCTGATCGCGGTGCTGGGTGGGCCGTCGATGCAGATCGGGCTGGGCGGCGGTGCCGCCTCGTCGGTGACCGGCGGCAGCGGCGACGAGGCGCTGGACTTCGCCTCGGTGCAGCGCGGCAATCCGGAAATGCAGCGGCGCTGCCAGGAAGTGATCGATCGCTGCATCGCGCTCGGTGACGACAGCCCGGTCCTGTCGCTGCACGACGTCGGCGCCGGCGGCCTGTCCAATGCGCTGCCGGAACTGGTCGCCGATGCGGGTCGCGGTGGCGACTTCGCGCTGCGCGCCATCCACAACGACGAACCGGGCATGAGTCCGCTGGCGCTGTGGTGCAACGAATCGCAGGAGCGTTACGTGCTCGCGTTGCGCGATGGCGCACGCGAGGCGTTCGAGGCGATGTGCGCGCGCGAACGCTGTCCGGTGGCGTTCGTCGGACGTGCCACGGCCGAGAAGCGCCTGCGGGTGCACGATGCGCATTTCGACGAGAACACCGTCGACATGCCGCTGGACGTGCTGCTCGGCAAGCCGCCGAAACTGTCGATCGATGCGCGCCGCCGCCCGTTCGGCGGGCCGGTGCCGGACACCGCGGACATCACGATGGAGGAGGCGGTGGCTCGCGTGCTGCGCTCTCCCACCGTGGCCAGCAAGCAGTTCCTGGTCACCATCGGCGATCGCAGCGTCGGTGGGCTGGTGGTGCGCGACCAGATGGTCGGGCCCTGGCAGGTGCCGGTGGCCGATTGCGCGGTGACGCTGGCCGACTTCGAGGGCCTGAGCGGTGAGGCGATGGCGACCGGCGAGCGTGGCCCGGTAGCGCTGGTCGATCCGGCCGCCTCGGCCCGGCTGGCGCTGGGCGAGGCGCTGACCAACCTGTGCGGCGCACCGGTCGGTGCGCGATCGCGCGTCAAGCTGTCGGCCAACTGGATGGCCGCCGCCGGACACCCCGGCGAGGACGCCGCGCTCTTCGATGCGGTGCAGGCGCTGGGCACCGGGCTGTGCCCGGCACTCGGCATGGCGATTCCGGTAGGCAAGGACTCGCTGTCGATGCGCACCGCCTGGCAGGACGAGCGCGGGGCGCACGCGGTCACCTCGCCGATGTCGGTGGTGGTCACCGCCTTCGCACCGGTGGCCGATGTCACGTTGAGCGTCACGCCGATGCTGCGACTGGATTGCGGCCGAACCGACCTGCTGGCGATCGACCTGGGCGGCGGACGCAACCGGCTCGGAGGCTCGATCCTGTGCGAGGTGTTCGCGCAACTCGGTGATCGGGCGCCGGACGTGGACGAGCCCGGCTTGCTGGCCGGACTGTTCGATGCCATGCAGGCCCTGCTGGTCGAGCGGCGGGTGCTGGCCTGGCACGACCGGTCCGATGGCGGACTGTTCACCACCCTGGCCGAGATGACGTTCGCGGGACGCTGCGGTGCCGACATCACGCTCGACAGCCTGCCGCCGGACGTGCTCGGCACGCTGTTCAACGAGGAACTGGGCGGCGTGCTGCAAGTGCGACGTGACGACTACGCGCAGGTCATGGCGACCTTCGAACGCTTCGGCATCGGCGATCTGGTGCACGTGATCGGCCAGCCGGTCAGCGAGCCACGCTTGCAGATCGTGCGCGGTGGCGAGCTGGTGCACACGGCATCGGTCGGTGCGTTGAAGCAGCGCTGGTGGGCGGTCACGCACGCCATGCAGCGATTGCGTGACAACCCGGCCACCGCCGATGCGGAAGCGGCGCATGCGCTGGACATGAGCGATCCGGGCCTGGGCGCGCAGTTGACGTTCGATCCTGCGGTGTCGGTGCTGGACGCTGCGGCAATGCTCAACCTGTCCAGGCCACGCATCGCCATCCTGCGCGAGCAGGGCGTGAACGGGCATGTGGAGATGGCGGCAGGTTTCCGGGCCGCAGGGTTCGATCCGATCGATGTGCACATGAGCGATCTGGTGGCCGGACGCGAGGACCTGGGCGCAATGGCGGGCATCGCCGCCTGCGGCGGTTTCTCCTTCGGAGACGTGCTGGGTGCGGGCGGTGGCTGGGCCACCTCGATCCTGCACAGCGAGCGCCTGCGCGAGCTGTTCGATCGCTACCTGGCGCGTACCGACCGATTCGCGTTCGGCGTCTGCAACGGCTGCCAGATGCTGTCGCGGCTGAGCGATCTGGTACCGGGAAGCCAGGGATGGCCGCGGTTCGAGAGAAACCTCTCGGAGCAGTACGAATCGCGGCTGCTGAGCTTGCGGGTGTTCGACTCGCCCTCCATCCTGTTGCGTGACATGGCGGGCTCGCGGTTGCCGGTGGTGGTGGCTCACGGCGAGGGGCGGGCGGTCTACCCGCCCGAGGCGCGGGTGGACGATGCCGGTTCCACCGCCGCCCGGCGCGTGGCGCTCGGCTATGTCGACAATGCCGGGGAGCTCACCACGCGCTACCCGCTCAACCCGAACGGCTCGCCCTGCGGGGTGGCCGGCGTGTGCAACGAGGACGGCCGCGTGACCATCTTGATGCCCCACCCCGAGCGCACCCTGCGCGCGGTGAACTTCTCGTGGTGTCCGCCCGAGTGGAAGGGCGCATCGCCGTGGCAGCGCCTGTTCGACAACGCACGTACCTGGAGCAAGGATTCTTGAGCGCAACGGTCGACGAAGCGGCGAACGAGCCGGGCTTGGACGGTGGCAGCGCGTTCGAGCGCTACCTGGCCATCGCCGATCGGCTGCCGCGGGCGGCCGGTGCGTCGCACAGCGTGCACCGCGCCCACCTGGGCGAGCTGGTCGATGATATCGATGTGTTCGTGCTGGACGGATTCGGCGTGCTGAACGTCGGGCACGAGCCGATCGCGGGTGCGGCACTGCGCATCGCCGAACTCAAGCGTGCCGGCTGCCAGGTGCGCGTGCTGACCAACGGCGCGAGCTTCCCCTCGAACCGCACCCGGGCGAAGTACGCGCACTGGAAGATGCTCTTCGAGGAGCGGGACGTCGTCTCCAGCCGCGACGCGCTCGCCCGCGGGCTCGCGGACGACGCCGAACGGCGCTGGGGCTTCGCCGCGCTCGCGGGCTCGGAGATCGAGCGGCTGGCCCCGCACGCCACGCTGCTCGGCGACGACCCGCTCGACTACGCGCGCGCCGAGGGCTTCGTGCTGCTCGGCACCGGCGACTGGAACGTCGCGCGCCAGCGCCTGCTGCGCTCGGCACTCGCCGAGCGAGCGCGCCCGCTGCTGGTCGGCAACCCCGACCTGGTCGCCCCGCACGAGGCGGGCCTGTCGCGCGAGCCGGGGCTGTTCGCCCACGCGCTGGCCGACGCGGGCGCGGTCGAGCCACGCTTCTTCGGCAAGCCCTTCGACAACGCCTTCGAGCTCGTCGCCGAGACCCTGACCGGCATCGAGCCGCGACGCGTCGCGATGGTCGGCGACTCGCTGCACACCGACATCCTCGGTGGCGCGGCGTTCGGCTGGCGCACGGTGCTGGTCGTCGACCACGGGCTGATGAAGGCGCAGGCCCTGGAGGCGGCGTTCGCCGCGAGCGGCGTGCGGCCGGACTTCATCGTGCCGACGACCTGATCCGTCCGCGCCTTGCACGGGCCCGGCGAGCTTGCTAGAATTGGTTTAAAATTCCCACATGAGAAGAGGTCAGATGATCGCACGCCACCGCCGTTCTCGCCCGGGCCGCGCGCTGCCCGTCGCGCTGTCCGTCGCCGCCGCGCTCGTGCTGGGCGCCTGCAGCTCCTCGGACGACGACTCGAGCCCCGGCGACGGCGGCGACCCGGGCGACACCTCGATGCTGAACCCCGACCTCGACACCGACACGCCGCTGTCGAGCGAGCCCGGCAGCGACACCAGCGCCATCGCCGGCTTCTACGATGCCGGCGCCGCGGGCGAGGCGGTCGGCCAGGCCTACGTCGATCTCGCCGGCAACGGGCTCTACACGGACTTCACCCTCGACGAGGACGGGGAGAACTGCTACGACGAGCTCGGCCCGCAGACGGTGACGCTGGAGGACGCGCAGACGAACGCGTACAGCCTGGCCGACGGGCGCAGCTTCCAGGCCACGCGCGGCGACGACGACGCGCTCGAGATCGCCTTCCTCGACGACGGTCTCGACGACGGGCAGGAGCTGATGCGCTGGCCGATCGTCGAGGCGTTCCTGCCGAGCGGCGTGCAGCGCTGCGACCCCGACGTGCCGTCCGACGGCTGAGTCCCGCGCGAATCGGGAGGCGGAGCTGGCGAACGGCGCGAGATGGACTATCAGTCAGGTACCCCATCGCCGCGAGCCGCCCCGTGTCCCGTTCCCCTCTCCCGTCCGCCGCCGCCGCGCTCGCGCTGCTGCTCGGTGCCTGCAGCTCCGAGAACGGGGTCGATCTCGGCCGCGTCACCGTCGAGGAGGACATCGAGGAGACCCGTGTCCCCGGCGGCGGCTTCGGCACGCTGCTGCCCGGCGCGTTCGCGCCGCTGGCGCTGGACATCGAGTCGAGCGAGCAGTTCGAGTCCGAGCGCTACGCGGTCGTCAACGCCATCTCGATCGAG
>ENA-ORXU01000795-ORXU01000795.1-marine-metagenome-genome-assembly--contig:-NODE-795-length-32340-cov-7.875368_pt1 | contig 32340 bp, 27 predicted proteins | sample MGYA00237869_ERZ511484 | MGnify/ENA metagenome assembly ERZ511484 | reverse complement strand
TCGGCCAACCTGCTGGCCGCTCTGGTCGTGCATCTGCGAGGAAAGCCTTGTCGCGCCTACAAGGGCGACCTGAAGATCGCCGTCGGCGAGGACCACTACTACCCGGATGTGTTCGTGACCAGCGGGGCGGACAACCCGTCCGGCTACGTGCGCACCGATCCGACCGTGATCATCGAGGTGCAGAGCCGAAGCACCTCGCGCACCGACCGCGGCGAGAAGCGGCTCGCCTACCGGCGATTGCCGTCCCTGCGCGAGTACGTGCTGGTCTGGCAGGACCGTACGCGGGTGGAGGTGCACGGCGTCGATGGCGATGAGGTCACGGTACTCGAGGACGGGAACGATGTGTTACTCCTGCCGTCGATCGAGTTCGGCATCGGGCTGGCCGATGTCTATGTTTGAGCGAGGTTGTGGTGCCCCGCCTCCGCGCCCAAGGGTAGCTCGTTGAGTTCTCTCCCCCTCACCTCAGCAAGCCTCTGTGTCGACGCCGGAATACTCGCACGGCGAAGGAGGGGCATCACGAACGTCGATGTCGCGTGAGAATGCAGCCCATGCGGCGCGCTCGTTCCGGGTTGTAACTGAAGCGGGACTGATTCGACCGAGCGCGAATCGTCTCGCTGGGTTGTGGCGAACCGAACTTGTCTTCCTGCCATGCCGTAAAACCAGACTGAAAGCGAAACCTGCAGGGAACTGATCCTCCCCGCACTCCGGGCTGCCGGCTGGGCCGATGCTCAGATCGTCGAGGAGTTCCGCATCACGGACGGGCGTATCCTGCCCCTCGGTCGCCGTCACCGCCGCGACGCGCGGCTGCGGGCGGACTACGTGCTCGAGGTCGGTGGTGTTCCCGTGGCGATCGTCGAGGCCAAGCGGACCCGACGAAGCGCCGCCGACGGTATCGGTCAGGCGAAGGTGTATGCGCAGTTGCTCGATATTCCCCTGGCCTACGCTTCCAACGGCAAGGTAACGGTGCGCATCGACACGGCGAACGGCAAGGAGGACTACAACGTTCCGTTCCCGACGCCTGCCGAGGCGTGGGAGCACTTCCAGATCGCCAAGGGCCTGAGCGATCGAACGGTGCAGGCGTACATCGAGCCGTTCAACCGCGAGCTGCGGCTGTCGAACGGCAAGGTCAAGGAGCCACGCTACTACCAGCGAACCGCGGTCGATCGCACCGTCGAGCGACTGCTCGCCGGCGACCGGCGACTGCTCGTGGTGATGGCCACCGGTACCGGCAAGTCGTTCCTGGCGATGCAGATCGCCTGGAAGCTGCAGAAGACACCGTTCGTCGCCGGGCGGACGCCCCGCATCCTCTACCTCGCCGATCGCAACCTCCTGGTCGACCAGCCTCGACTGCGCGAGTTCGTGCCGGTGTTCGGGGAGAACGCGATCCACAAGTTCGCAGGCACGATGAAGACCGGGCGCGACATCTACTTCGGGCTGTACCAGAACCTGGGTGCGGGGCAGGAGAACTGGTATCGCGAGTACCCGGCCGACTACTTCGACGCGATCGTCGTCGACGAGTGCCACCGCGGCACGTCGACCACCGACTCCACCTGGCGACAACTTCTCGAGTACTTCGAGCCTGCCGCGCAGATCGGTCTCACCGCGACCCCGGTCGTGCACGAAGGCGCCGATACCTACCGCCACTTCGGCGATCCGATCTTCGAGTACTCGCTCGCCCAGGGAATCGAAGATGGATTTCTCGCCCCCTACGCCGTGCGGCGCGTGGTGCTGAGCGCCGACGCCTTCGGCTACTCGCCCGGCGACGGGGAGCTCGACCTGTTCGGCAACGAAACCCCTGACGGTCTCTACGAAAGCCCACAGTTCGAGCGGGTCGTCGCAATGCTGTCGCGTACCGAGACCGCGGCCCGACACTTGAGCGACTACCTCAAGAGCCATGATCGGCACGCCAAGACCATCATCTTCTGCGTCAACTCCGATCACGCCGACGCCATGCGTCGCGCGATGCACAACGAAAATTCCGACATCACCGCCGAGGATCCCGACTACGTGGTGCGCATCGTGTCGGCCGAGTACGAGAGCGATCGTCTGCTTGCGAACTTCTCGGACCCCGAGAGGCAGTCCCCGAGATCGCCACGACCTCCCAGCTTTTGTCGACCGGCGTCGACATTCCCTCGGTGCGCAACATCGTGCTGTTCCGGTCGATCGGTTCGATGGCTCTGTTCAAGCAGATCATCGGCCGCGGCACGCGGCTCGACCCGGACACCGACAAGTGGCAGTTCGAAATCATCGACTACTGCGGTGCCACCCGGCTGTTCGAGGACCCGGAGTTCGATAGCCCGCCGCTGGTGGAAACCGAGGAGAAGATCGACGGCAAGGGAAAGGTGGTCGAATCGGAGAACGCCGTCAACGAACCCACCGTCGACATGGCCGAGGACGAGCTCGACGAAACGGGCCTCGACGACCAGGACGAGGTGAAGAAGTTCTACATCGACGACGAGCCCGTCTGGGTCGTCGCCGAAGGCGTCTTCCGCCTGGATCCGAACACCCGGAAACCTCGCCTCGTGCAGTACAGATCCTTCGTGGCCGACGCCGTGCGGGAACTGGTGCCACGTCGATCGAGCTTCGCGAACGCTGGGGCACGAGCGCTACACGCAAGGACGTGATCGACGCGCTCGCGGTGCGCTACATCGACCTCGACGAGGCGATCGCCGCGTTGCAGGACGAGTTGTACGCCAACCGCATCGCCGCTCGAAACTAAAGTTTCAATAGTCTTTCTGGATACTGAAACTACAGTTTTCGTATAGACCTCGACTCGATGCCCGGAGATCGTCAAGCGCTGCGCCAGAACCTCTATCGCCGAGCCGCGAGTCAAGCGGGCTACTTCACCGCGGCTCAGGCCATCGACATCGGCTACTCGTACCAGGCGCAGAAGTACCACGTCGATCACGGCAACTGGCTTCGGCTCGATCGCGGCCTGTTCCGCATCCCCGAGTGGCCGTCGGGCGTGAACGACACGCCGGTGCGCTGGATGCTGTGGTCGAAGCACGGCCGCCCACGCCCTCGGGGTCGCTAACCCGGCCAGGGTTCACCTCACGGTGCCGCCGGAGTTCCGCATGGCGGACCCGGTGGTGGTGCTCCACCACCGCCTGCTGCCCGCGGCCGATCTCACGGTGCTCGACGGCGCGTCGATCACTTCGGTACCGCGGACCGTCCTCGACATCATCGAGTCGCACGTCGACGAGGAGCTGATCGAGAGCGTCGTCGCCGATGCCCTGGCGACGGGTGCCGTCACCAAGACGCGGCTCGAGCGCCGCTTCCACGAACTTGGCGATGCCGCCAGGACACGGGCCGAGCGCGTCCTCTCGACGATCGGCTCGTGAAGTACAAGGATCCCGAAGCCTTCCGTACCGCCTTGGAAGCACGACTGCGACAGCCGTCCGATGTCGTCGGTGACCTGTCGCGCCGCCGCCGAACGGTCGCGTTCGATCGACTGCTGGAGCGCCTGGCCGTGGCCGGGCACGACGCCTGGCTGGGCCCCCGTGCCCCCGCGCAGCTCGTCGCAGGAGGCCCACAAGGAGGAGTACAGGTCGGATTTCTTGATGGCCATCGGGCGGGCGGTCAGTCGGTGAGATGTCGCGGTCGATACACGTTGTCGATCGGTGCCGGCGCGGCGAACCGCGCAACCGGCGGGTTTGTGTCATGGGTCCCGGTTTCGGCCATCCCGATCTCCGGCTGAACAGGGAGTCGAAACCGTAGCCCACTCTTCACGTACCACAGTTCACATAAATTCATGGACTTGACATGGCGATGGGCGAACTGGACGGCGTTCGGTCCGATCTAGCCCAGTTGGCACGACTGGCACTCGGCGAGCAGACCGAAGACGTTCGCCTGCTGGTGGCGCGCTACGTCCGCAAGTACCGGAGCAGCGATCGGGAGCTGGCGGATCGGTTGGACGAATACCTGCGCACGAACAAGCCACAGTCCCGCGGAGGCGTGCTGCGCAAGGCGCCGCCGGCCGGCGAGATCGAGCTGTCCTCGCCCGTGGCCGACGAGTCCGGACTGGCGCTGCTCAAGACGTTCGACACCGACACCGTGCCGCGCCAACCGCTGCTGCCGACCGGACTGCACGACACGCTGACGCAGCTGATCCAGGAACGCCGGCAGGCCGATCGCCTCGCCGCCAAGGGCCTGAGTCCCACACGTTCCGCAGTGTTCACCGGTCCACCCGGGGTCGGCAAGACGGTGACCGCACGCTGGATTGCGGCCGAACTCGGGCTGCCGTTCTACGTGCTCGACCTGACGGCAGTCATGAGCAGCCTGCTCGGCCGCAGCGGCGCCAACCTGCGCGCGGCACTCGACTTCGCCAAGCGCACCCCGAGCGTGCTGTTGCTCGACGAACTCGACGCGATGGCCAAGCGTCGTGCGGACGCCTCCGACGTCGGCGAATTCAAGCGGTTGGTCACGGTCATCCTGCAGGAGGTGGACGAGTGGCCCGATACCGGGCTGCTGCTCGCGGCGACCAACCACCCCGAACTGATCGATCCGGCGCTGTGGCGTCGGTTCGACCTGGTGGTCGAGTTCGCCATGCCGGATCGTGCTCAGGTGGTGCAGGCCATAACGCAGTTTCTCGGTGACGATGTCACCCCCTTCACCGCCTGGCTGGACATCATGGCGCTGACGTTCGGCAACGAGTCCTTCAGCGACATCGAGCGCGAACTGCGTCGCTTTCGTCGCGCGCTGGCTCTCGGTACCGCCTCGGTCAGGGAGCTCGTCGAAGCGCATGCCGCCCGGCGAGCGGGCGAACTCGACCATCGCAGCCGGATCGAGCTGGCGGTCCGGCTGGCCGAGATCTCCTCGTTGTCGCAGCACCGGGTGTCCGAGCTGACCGGGATCAGTCGGGACACGATCCGCAAGCACGTTCGAGGGCGATCGTCCGCCTCTGATACTGCCGCCGGTGCGCGAGCGGCACGATGAGCACCACACGCTTTCTCATCGGTCGCGGAGAGCTGCTGACGCACGACATCGGCCCGCCGAAGCGTCGTCCCGGCAAGGCCGAGGCGTACACGTTCGACCAGGCACGCAGCCGGCTCGCACCGCGGTTCGCCACGATCGCCGATACCCTGGACACGTTGCCGGATGCGGCGTGCCCGGACGGTTTCGGTGTCGCCCGCATGGTGATGAACCCGAGCCACATCGCGCGCTCCTACTTCCCGACCGGACTGCTGCGCGCCACGGGTCTGGAGACGATCGGCAGCCGCAGCGTGACGATTCTGGCCTTCTCGGCCGGCACGCTGTGGTTCGTGCCCGTCGTCTGCGAACCGGAAGCCGTCGCGGCGCTGGCCGAATTCGTCTTCATCCGTGTCATTCGACCGGTTCCGAGGCTGAGAGGCCTGAGACCCGTGCAGCGAGGTCGGAGCTTGTCCGTCCCGTGCACGTTGCCGAGCGAGCAGGCCCTGTCTTCGGAGCCGAGAGTGGCCGTGCTCGACGGTGGATTGCCGTCGTCGCACGCGATCGGGCCCTGGCTCGGTGCCTACCGGGAGCTCGACACGGAAGCGGAGGACGATCCCGCAGCACTCGAGCACGGGCTGGCGGTCACCTCCGCCGTGCTGTTCGGCCCGATTCGCCCGAACGGTACCGCCGATCGTCCCTACGCCCCGTTCGACCATCTGAGAGTGCTGGACCAGCAGGTCGGCTCGGAAGACCCGCTGGAGCTGTACCGAACGCTCGGTCTCATCGAGCAGACGCTGCTGTCACGTCAGTACGAGTTTCTGAACCTGAGCCTCGGACCGGACCTGCCGATCGAGGACCACGACGTGCACGCCTGGACTTCGGTCATCGACGACCTGCTCAGCGACGGTGACACGTTGATGGTGATCGCCATCGGCAACAACGGGCAGCGTGATCGCGAATCGGGCAATGCCCGCGTGCAGGTGCCCGCCGACTGCGTCAACGCGATCGCGGTCGGCGCCTCGGACGACGTCGGCACGGCGTGGTCGCGCGCGCCCTACAGCGCGTTCGGACCGGGCCGCAGTCCCGGTATCGTCAAGCCTGACCTGGTCGCTTTCGGCGGCGATCCAACGCGATACTTTCACGCGCTCGCCCCCGGACCCAGGCCCGAACTCGTGCCCCTGCTCGGCACCAGCTTCGCGGCGCCCTACCTGTTGCGCACGGCCGTCGGGATCGGCAGTGTTCTCGGCACGGACCTGACACCGCTTGCCATCAAGGCACTGCTGGTGCACACCGCCAACACCAACGGCCACGATTCCGAAGAGGTCGGTTGGGGCAAGCCACCCGAGGATCTGAACGCGATCATCACCTGCCCGGACGGGGTTGCGCGCGTGATCTACCAGGGCGAACTGAAACCGGGCAAGTACCTGAGAGCACCGCTGCCACTGCCGGACACAGGGCTGAGCGGCATGGTCCGCCTGACGGCGACGTTCTGCTACGCCTCTCCCACCGATCCGCAGGACGCGGCCGCCTATACCCGTGCCGGGCCGGAAGTCGTGTTCCGTCCGGATGAATCACGGCTCCAGAAGGGAAGCTCGCGAGCGAAGACGCGCCGGTTCATCGGCGCCCCACCCTACGCTACCGAGGCGGAACGCCGCAGCGACTTCGGCAAGTGGGAAACCGTGCTGCACGGCACCGAGTCCATGCGCAGCACGAGTCTCGATCGCCCGGTGTTCGATATCCACTACAACGCCCGGGAGGCGGGTGGACCGACGAACGGCGCCGAGAAAATCCGCTATGCGCTGATCCTGACCGTCGAGGCGCCGAACGTCACGACGCTGTACCAAGACATCCTAGATACCTATGCCGACACGCTCGTGCCGCTTCAACCGAAGGTATCGGTGCCAATTCGCGTCTAAAAACAGGTCGCGGAATGTAGTGGCGCCGCATCAGCAATCACGATCGGCTCCGCCAGCCCGACGCATCTCCGCCCGGCGCATCGGCATCGCATCGATTCGATCCAGCATCGCCGACAGCGCGGCCGGATCGTCCTGCCGCCACTTCACGCCACCGTCCTTGCCGATCAGCACCAGCTCGAACCCTGTCGCCTGCATCGGAAGCGCGGCGAGCGCACGCTGCACCGTCGGTGAATCGCTGGCACCCGGATCGACCGCCAGCAACTCGGTCGCGTCGATGAAGATCACATCCACATCGCGATCGATCAACTGGCAGCGCGCCTGTTCGACCGCGTCGGCCAGTTGCAGGAAGGGGGCGGAACCCGGCTCACCGAACGCGACGATCAGACGACGGTCGGAGAAGGCAGAGGCGTTGGCAGAGGACATCAGGCAGAGTGCGATCAGGGGGTAGCGAAACGAATTGAAGGAAGCCATTGAAACCGTCCTGTTTCAACCATGGGGGACGCCATGGACGCTGACATGAAAACCGTTGTCCTGTCAGTCGCTTTACGTGAAGCGGCCGACGAGCGCATGAGGGCGGTCCGAACACCGCTAGCCATCGCTACCCCGCCCTCGCCGATCGAAAAGAGAAGCTTCAGCTTCGCTCCTGCCGGCCGCTGACCGTTGCCGAGTTGCATGAAAAGGACACGGAGCGCCGATGGAACCAGGATCCGACCCTCCCGATGCCGCCTGGTTCGCATCGATCCTGGACGCGATGGACGATCTTGTGCTGGTGAAGGGCCCGCGTTCCCGCTTGCTGTGGGCCAATCGCGCCTTTCGCGACTGCTACGGCATGTCCAACGACGAGCTGCGATCGCTCATCGATGGCCAGCAGAGCGATCCGGACGATACGCTGCAGTACGTGCGGGACGATCGACGGGTGTTCGTCGAGCGCGCAAGCATCGACATCGCCTCGGAACCGGTGACGGATCATCACGGCAAGACGCGCTACTTTCACACCAGGAAGAGTCCGATCTTCGACCGGCATGGCGATGTGGCAACGGTGGTCGGTGTTTCACGCCCCCTGGAAGGGGACGGCACGACCGAGAGGGCGCGGCAGGCTCGCGACCTTGCCCACGAGTCGACACGCAACGTGCGCGCGCTGGTGCGTTCCCTGCCGACCCCGGTGGTCATGCTCGATGCCGCCCACCGGATCATCATGTGGAACGTCGCGTTCGAGCACATGATCCGGGGTCGGCGTGGCGGCGACGATCCATCGTCCGGGCTGCTGCACGCCGACTACGGCGAGGCGCTCGGCTCCACGCTTCCGTTACTGGAGGAGTTCGAGGCGCTCCTGCAGGGTGCAGAGCCGACGACTCGCTTGCTCGAACTGCAGGACGGAGACGATGACACGCTTTCGTACAGCGTGGATTGCCGGACCTGGACCGATGCGAGCGGTATCGTCAGCGGCACCCTGGCGGTGTTCCACGACATCACCGCGATGCTATCGAACGAACGGCAGCTGCAGGAGGTCAACGACGAGCTGGCGCAGTTCAACTATCGGGTATCGCACGACATCGTCGCGCCCATATCGACCGCCCGCGGCAACCTCGCCCTGGCGCTCGAGGAGGTGGACAACGACGATCCGGCAGAGCTCGAAGAGCTGCTGCAGGAGATCGGAGGCCAGCTCGATCAGCTCGACAAGCTGGTCATGGACCTGTCCAGCCTGGCGCGTGCCAATGCACAGCAGCCCTGCCGGGAGGCGGTCGACCTGCAGGCACTCGTCGACGGCATCCGGGCCAACGGCCGGCACGGCGGTGGCGACCTGCTCGTGCTGGACACCGATCTTGCGCCGGACACGCTGCACAGCGATACGACCCGGCTCAGGCAGGTGCTGTCCAACCTGATCGAGAACGCCGTGAAATACCGGGATGCCGACGAGCGTGCCGCACGGGTCACCGTTCGATCCAGCCGCGATGGAGAACGTTGCACCATCGAGGTGAGCGACGACGGATCCGGGTTCGATCCTGCGTTCGTCGATCAGGCGTTCGAGATGTTCACCCGGGGGGATTCGGCATCGCCGGGCACCGGCCTCGGTCTCTACATCGTCAGAAAGCATGTCGAACGACTGGGCGGATCCTTGTCTATCGCCAGCCATGCGAAACCGACGGTGATGACGATCTCGTTGCCCCACGCGTACGGGCTCGCCGCTTGAACGCGCCCCGCCGCATCATGATCGTCGATGATCGGGCGTCCGACCGCGTCCTGGCCAGGCGAGTGCTGCGAAAGATCTGGCCGGAGGTCGAGATCAGCGAGGTGGACGACGGCCTGGACGCGGTCGGCTTGCTCGAGCGCGATGGCGAAATCGTTCCCGACGTCATCCTGCTGGATATCAACATGCCCAGGATGGGCGGATACGATTTCCTGGAGGCGTGGTACGCCGATACCGGCATCGACATTCCCGTCGTGTTCATGCTGACCTCGTCCGACCTGCCCGCCGATCGGGAACGTGCCAGGCGCTACCCCAGCGTGAAGAACTACATCGTCAAGCCGATCACCAGGGAGACGGCTCGGCAGCTGTCGGTGCTGGCCAGCTGAGTCTGCCTGCCGAACGCTATCCGTCCCGCCCCGGCCGGGCCGCACCGACCGTCAACGTCCGATACCCCGACACGACGCGATTGACCGCCGTGATCGCACAGACCCCGGCGAACACCCAGGCGATCAGCGCGAAGTGCACCGGGAACAGGCACATCAGCGCGAACGCCACGATCGTCTCGGTGCCTTCGGCCAGCCCGTCCAGGTAGGTCAGCCCCTTGTAGGCGAACTGCACCCGTTCGATGCCCATCCGGTCGGCCTGCGCGGCGAAGGCCAGGAAGCTGGCACCGGTGCCGACGAAGGTGGCCACCAGCACCGCCGCGGCCAGCGCGTTCGCATCCGGATCGGCCAGTGCGAAGCCGATCGGGAACAGCGCGTAGAAGATGAAATCCAGCGTTATGTCCAGGAACGCACCGGCATCGGTCGGCCCGTCCAGACGGGCCAGTTCCCCGTCCAGCCCGTCGGCCAGCCGACCGAACAGCAGCAGCGCCAACGCGATCAGCGGTGCCTGCAGCGCCACCGCCAGCACCGCGCCCAGCCCGATCAGGAAGCCTGCGACGCTCACCTGATCGGCCCGCAGGCCGTGCGCGTGCAGGGCTGTCGCGCCGCGGTGCAGCAGCGGCTTCAGGTGCGGCACCACGTGACGATCGAGCACCGGCTCAGTCCGCCCCGAGCAGAGAGCCGCCGACCGGTACCCGCGCCTGACCGCACGCCCCGATCTCGATCACCCGTGCACCGGCCGGAATGTCGGCCACGTCGTGGGTGACCAGCAGCACCGGCAGGGCGCTGGCCCGCTGCCAGGTGAACGCGCGGATCTGTTCGCGGCGCGCCGCATCGAGCCGCGAGAACGGCTCGTCCAGCAGCAGCACCGCAGGGTCGGACAACAAGGTGCGCAGCAGGCTGACACGGGCACGCTGCCCGCCCGACAGCGTCCCCGGATCGCGCGGCCCCAGCCCGTCCAGCCCGGCATCCACCAGACTTGCCGCCACTCGCTCCCGGCGCTCGCGCCGCGATCCGCCGCACAGCCCGAACAGCAGGTTCTCCGCCACCGTCATGTGCGGAAACAGGAAATCGGACTGCAGCATCAGGCCGATGCGCCGGCGTTCGGTCGGCACCGAGTTCAGCGAGCGGCCGTCCAGCGTCAGCCGCCCGCTGGCCCGAAAGCCTGCCGGCAGCGTGCCCGTCAGCCAGCCCAGCACGCTGGACTTGCCGCTGCCGCTGGGTCCCATCAGCACCGTGACCTCGCCACAGCTCAGCTCCAGGTTCAAGCCGCTGACCAGCGTCTCGCCAGCCGGCGTGCGCAGGGTCAGATCCTCCACGCTCAGACGGATCACGCAATGCCCTCCAGTGCATGAGGCGACACCAGCGCGGCCCGGCGCAGTCGCCGTGCCCGCCACGCCGGCCAGCCGATCGCCAGCGCGAATGCCAGCAGCGGCAGCATGGCCTGCAACAGGGCGAGCGTGCTGATCGCGCGTCGGTCCATGCCACCCTGTCCGGCCACCAGTTCGGTGGCCAGCGTGGCGTGTCGTCCGGCCCCGAGCAACAGCGTGGGCAGATACTGCGCCACGCTGACCGAGGCGGCCACCGCGGCGGCCTGCGCGATCGGGCGCGACAGCAGCGGCAGGCGCACGCGCCACAGCGTTCGCCAGTAGCCGGCACCCAGCGTCGCGGCGGCATGGCTCCAGCGCGGATCGAGCTCGCGGAACGCGTTGGCCAGCAACAGCACCACGTAGGGCAGCGCGTACACCCAGTGGGCGTGCAGCACGGTCGGCCATTGACCGTCCAGGCGCCAGCGCACCGCGGCCACCTGCCAGCCGAACAACAGCGCGATCTGCGGCACCAGCAGCGGCACGTACCAGAGCCCGTCCAGCTTCGGCACCCGGCGACGCCGCTCCGCCTCCAGCCACAGGATGCCGGCCACCAGCGCCAGCAGGGCGGTGGCCAGCGCGAAGCCCAGCGTGTTCAGCGCAGGCTCCGCCAGGCGTGGCAGACGCTCGGTCCAGTTCTGCAGCGTCCACGCCGACGGCCACGCATCGGGGAAGCGCCACCGCTCGGCCAGGGTCCAGATCGGCAGCACCGCCAGCGAGAGCAGTCCGATCCCCAGCAGCGACAACGCGACCCCCTGCCCCGCCAGCCGCGCCGGGCGCGAGGCCATGCCGCGTCGCCCGCTGGCCCGCCGTTCGCGCGCGATCAGGCCCAGCAGGCGCTCCAGCAGCAGCACCGACAGGCAGCCGAACGCCACCAGTGCCGACAGCAGCAGCGCGCCGGCCGATGCCACGGCCCGCGAGTCCGGGTCGGCCAGGAACTGCAGCAGCAGCACCGACAGCGTGGGCGGATGACCCGGGCCGAGCAGGAGGGCCATGTCGACCACCGACAGGTTGAACGCCAGGATGATCAGGAAGGTCAGCCGCAGGCGCGGCCACAGCCGCGGCAGGATCAGCCGGCTCCAGCAGCGCGCCGGTGCGTAGCCGAGCGTGCGACCGATGCGCAGCGTCCCGTCGACGTCCAGGCTGGGCAACTGCGCCGCGGCGGCCAGCAGCAGGAACGGCAGCTCCTTGACCACCAGTCCGACCACCAGCGTCCAGGCGTCCGCGTCCGGCACCGTCCAGGCGGTCGGTGGACGTTGCCAGCCACTGGCCCACGGCGAGATCAGCCGGGTCAGCCAGCCGCCGGGCGCGAGCAGGAACAGCAAGCCCACCGCGAGGGCTGCGTGCGGCACCGCCAGCAACGGGGCCAGCGTGGACAGCGTCCAGTTCCACACCCGGGTACCGTGGCTGCTGACCAGCACGATCACGCTGAGCAGCGCGACCAGCGCGGTGGACAGCAAGCCCGAGAACAGCGTCAGCGACAGGGCCGGCAGGAAGCGCGGATCGGCCAGCGCGGCCTTGATCGGCGCGGTGACCGTCGCACCGGAAGGCATCCCGGAGGCCATCCCGGAGGCCACGTCCGACCCGACCACGGAGGCCGCGAACGGGTTCCACATGCCGCTGCCCTGCCACAGCGTGCCGACGATGCCGAGCGAAACCGGCACCACGAAGGCGATCGCCACGCAGAGCGCTGCCAGGCGTTGCAGCATGCCGCGCGCGTTCGCCGTGCGGGCGAACCGCAGCCGTCAGCTGCCGTAGCGTGTCAGCCAGAGACGTTCCAGCTCGGCGGCCCAGCTGGCGTGCGGTTCGGGCAGCACCCGGCCGCTGCCGATCGGCAGGCTCCAGGGACCGGTGTCGATCGCGTCGAACAGCGCGCGACCCTCGTCTGCCAGCGACTCGACCGCCAGCACCGTGGGATCCCCCCAGAAGGCGGGGTCGGCCTTGCGCGCCTGGGCCTCGGGCGAGAGCAGGAAGTTCGCCACCACCTGGGCACCGGCCGGTGCGTTCGCGTTCCACGGAATGGTCACGAAGTGGGTGTTGCCGATGGTGCCGCCCTCGAAGGTGTAGGTGCGCACCGTGTCGGGCAATTGCTTGTCGGCGACCGCCGCGCTCGCCTCGTTCGGGTTGAACGATATCGCGATGTCGAGCTCGCCATCGTCCAGCAGCTGACGCGTGGCTTCACCGCTGGCAGGCCAGGTGCGCCCGGCCCCGCGCAGGTCGGGGTGCAGCGCGTCCAGGTAGTCCCACAACGGAGCGGTGACCGCCTCGGTATCGGAAGCATCGGCCGGCAGCGACAGCGCATCGGCGTGCTCCTCGTCCACCAGCTCGATGAGCAGCTGCTTCAGGAAGGTGGTGCCGTGAAAGGCGGGCGGCGCCGGATAGGCGAAGCGTCCGTCGTCCTGCACGAACTCGAGCAACTGCTCGGCAGATCGCGGCGGCTCGGGCAGCACGGCCGCATCGTGGATGAACACCAGCTGCGCGCCACCCCAGGGCGACTCCAGCCCCTCGACCGGAATGGAGAAGTCGAACGTGATGGAGGGCGACTCGCGCACCAGGCTGGCGTTGGGCAGGTGATCGGCGAAGTTGCCCCAGATCATGTCGTCGCGCTTCATGGCGGCGAAGTTCTCGCCGTTGAGCCACATCAGATCGACCCGGCCGCCCTCGTCCTGCCCCGCCGCGCGGGCGGCGGCCAGCTGCGCGATGATCTCGGCGATGTCGCCCACCTTGACGTGCTCGAGCGTGATCCCGTACTCGCGTTGCACCTCGTCGCCGGCCCACTCCAGGTACTCGTTGATGCGATCGCTGCCGCCCCAGGCGTTGAACCAGACGGTCTGGCCGCGCGCCTGCTCCACCACCTCGGGCCAGGGGCTGCCCGGCTCGACCGCCTGCGCGGCGGGTGCGAGCAGGAGCACGGTGAGCAACGCCGCGCTCGGCGGGCGAACGGCACTACGAAGGCGTATCGACATCGGGGCTCGCGATGGACAAGGTGGTGGATGGGCCGAAGTGTAGGTCCATCCACTGAAGGTATCGGCACCGCCTACCGACCACCGAAGCCGCGGTTGGTTCAGTTCGCAGGCACCGCCCGGACGACTCGACCCGCTTCGGCATCGACCGATAGCCACAACGCGCCATCGGGGGCGATGCGGACGTCGCGCAGCCGGCCGATGCCATCGAGCACGAGGCTGCCGCGATCGCCGTCATCGAGCGCATCCCGCGGAACCTGCAGCAGTTCGCGCGACTTCAGGGCCGCCACCAGCAGCGCACCGTCAAGCTCCGGGAACAATGGCCCCGACCCGATCGCGAGCCCGCCCGGGGCGATCGAGGGCGTCCATTCCACCAGCGGATCGATCATGCCGTCCCGGCGGCTGAACGGGCTGATGGCCGCCCCCGAGTAGTCGCGCCCGGTGGTGGCCACCGGCCAGCCGTAGTTGCCACCGGCAACGATGCGGTTGATCTCGTCGCCACCCGCCGGACCGTGCTCGTGCGACCAGACGGTGCCGTCGGCCGCATCGACCGCCAGGCCCTGCGGATTGCGGTGCCCGATGCTGTACAGCTCGGGCAGCGCACCCTCGCGACCGATGAACGGGTTGTCGGCCGGTGCCTGGCCATCGAACGTCAGGCGCACCAGCTTGCCCAGATGGCTGTCCAGGCGCTGGGCCGACTCGCGGTAGTCGAATCCGTCGCCGATGCTCAGCAGCAGCGTGTCGTCGGGCAGCAGCGCCAACCGGCCGCCGAAATGCACCGGCGTATCCTTCCAAGGCACGGCGGTGAAGATCACCCGCGCCTCCACCAGCGCATCGCCTTGCAGCCGTGCACGCAGCACGCGCACCGCGTTGCGATCGGCGGTGCCGTGCGCATAGCTCAGGAACAGCTCGCCGGTGCGCGCGAAGTCCGGATGCAGCAGCACATCGAACAGCCCGCCCTGCGACTCGGCCATGACCGGCGGCACCCCGTCGATCGGCGCCGACAGCACGCCGTCGTCGATCAGCCGCAGGCGGCCCGGGCGCTCGGTCACCAGCTGGCGCCCGTCGGGCAGGAAGGCGATCGACCAGGGGTGCTCGAGCGGCTCGACGATGGTGTCGATGCGCAACGCGGGTGCGCCGTCGGTGCGATCCTGACGCTGACCCTGCGCCGGCGCATCGGCGGGCAGCCCGACCAGCAGGCAGGTCGCGAGCGCGAGCATGGCGGCGCCGACGGGCGCTCGCGGATCGACAGGCGTCGTCGCCGTGCTGCACGCCATCGCATCCCTCGCTACCCTTCGCCTCATGCCCACCATCATCTCGCGATTCGCGGCCCGTGCGGGCGCCTGGCTGATCGCCAGCACCATCGCCTACCTGTGCGCCAGCGTGCTGCACTCGCAGACCGTGCTGGCCGGGCTGAGCGCCCTGCAGGTACCGATCACGCTCGGTGAGCGGCTATCGATGACGCTGGGCGACCTGGTCGGGCTGAACGCCTACGCACTGGTGATCGCGCTCGGTCTGGCGATCGCGCTGCCGGTGCTGAGCCTTTCGCCGATACGCCGCCGGATCGCCTCCCCGATGCTGCGCGGTGCCATCGCCGGCGTTCTGGCGATGGCGGTGATGCTGATCCTGATGCGGCAAGTGTTCGGGTTCTCGCCCATCGCCAGCGCGCGCGGCGCTGTCGGCCTGCTGCTGCAGTGCGCGGCCGGGGGTGCGGGGGGTGCGGTGTACGGGCTGATGCGCCGCGCCGTCAGGTCGCGGTGAAGCCGCCCTCTATCATCACCGCCTCGCCGTTGATCAGCGCGGAGGCGGACGAGGCGAGGTAGAGGGCGAGATCGGCCACCTCGACCGGCTCGCCGAAGCGTCCGGCCGGCGTGCGAGCCAGGAACGTCTCGGTGCGCTCGCCCGGGCCCCAGACCGCCCGCCCCATCGGCGTCATGATCACGGTGGGGCAGATCGCGTTGACCTGGACGTTGTGCCGGGCCCACTCGACCATCAGGCCGCGGGTCATCGCGTTCAGCGCCGCCTTGGACGCGGAGTAGGCGACATGGTCCTCCAGCGCGACCACGCCCGCCTGCGAGGAGACGTTGATGACCTTGCCCCAGCGCTGCGCGATCATGCCCGGGGCGAGCGCCTTGGCCAGCTGGAAGGGCGCGCGCAGGTTCACCGCCATGACCTCGTCCCAGGTATCGAGCCCCGTCTCCAGCGCCGGGGCGACGCGCGCGATGCCGGCATTGTTGATCAGGATGTCGACGGTTCCGACCGCTGCCAGCGCCTCGGTGGCGAGCCGCTCGACCTCGTCCGGTGCGTGCAGCTCGGCGGCGATGACCGTGCAGCGGCGCCCGGCCGCCCGGACGGCTTCCGCGACCTCGCCCAGCGCCTCGGCATCGCGAGCACTGGCGACGATATCCGCCCCGGCGTCGGCGAACACGCGACAGATCTCGGCACCGATGCCGCGCGACGCCCCGGTCACCAGGGCGGTGCGGCCGGTCAGCGAGAAGCGGGTGGTCCAGCGCTCGGCGGTGGCGGGGGTGTCGTGTCCGGACATCGGCGGGGTCACTCCTTGTCGGTCGGCGGCAGGCCGATCGTACCGTGACCGATCTGGACGTTCAGGACTTGGCCATGCCTACTCCCCCGCCGACGCCCGCATCAACGCCTGCGTGTACGCATGCGTCGGCGCCTCGAACACCTGGACCGCCTCCCCCGTCTCCACCGCCACGCCGTCCTTCATCACGATCACCCGGTTGGCCAGCGCGCGCACCACGCGAAGGTCGTGGCTGATGAACACGTAGCCGATGCCGTGCACGCGCTGCAGCTCGCGCAGCAGCTCGATCAGCTGCACCTGCACCGCCCGGTCCAGCGCCGAGGTCGGCTCGTCCAGCAGCATCACCTTCGGGTTCAGGATCAGCGCGCGCGCCACCGCGATGCGCTGGCGCTGACCGCCGGAGAATTCGTGCGGGTAGCGCACCGCGATCCCGGCCGGCAGGCCGACCTGCTCCAGCACCTGCGCCACCCGCGCCGGTGCACCCTCGCCCAATCCGTGCGCCCACAGCCCCTCGGCCACGATCTGGCCGACCGTGCGGCGCGGGCTGAGCGAGCCGTAGGGGTCCTGGAACACCACCTGCAGATCGCGGCGCAGCGGCTTCAGCGCACGGCCCGACAGGCCATCGATCGGTGCGCCGTCGAAGCGAATCGCCCCGGTGGACGGGATCAGGCGCAATAGCGCCAGGGCCAGCGTGCTCTTGCCGGAGCCGGATTCGCCGACGATGCCGAGCGTCTCGCCGGCGGCGAGCGACAGGTCGATGCCGTCCACCGCCTTGACGTGATCGACCGTGCGGCGCAGCACGCCGCGCTTGATCGGGAACCAGACCTTCAGGCCATCGGCCTCCAGGACCCGCTTCGCACCCGGAGCCACCGGTGCGGCGAATCCGGCAGGCTCCGCCTCCAGCAGCTCGCGGGTGTAGGCGTGCCGCGGGTTGCCGAACACCTCGGCGGTGTCGCCGGTCTCCAGGATCAGGCCGTGGCGCATCACGCAGACCCGGTGCGCCACGTGCCGCACCACGTTCAGATCGTGGGTGATCAGCAATATGGCAAGCCCGAGCCGCTTCTGGAGATCGGCCAGCAGCGACAGGATCTGCGCCTGTATGGTCACGTCCAGCGCGGTGGTCGGCTCGTCGGCGATCAGGATGTCCGGCTCGTTGGCCAGCGCCATCGCGATCATCACCCGCTGGCGCTGCCCGCCGGACAGCTGGTGCGGCCAGGCACCGAGCCGTTCGGTGACCCGATCCAGCCCGACCAGCTCCAGCAGCTCGACGGTGCGCGCCCGGGCCGCCTTGCCGTTCAGGCCCTTGTGCACGAACAGCACTTCGTTGATCTGCTTCTCGACCGTGTGCAACGGGTTCAGCGACGTCATCGGCTCCTGGAAGATCATGCCGATGCGATCGCCGCGCATGTGTCGCAGATCGGCTTTCGAGGCACCGATCAGCTCCCGATCCCGGTAGCGCACGCTGCCGCCCGGATAGCTCACGCCGACATTGTCCAGCAGTTGCAGTATCGACAGGGCGGTCACGCTCTTGCCAGAACCCGATTCCCCCACCAGCGCCAGCGTCTCGCCGGCGGCCAGCGCGAACGAGACGCCGCGCACCACCTCGTCGGCCGCATCGCCCTGCCCGAAGGCGATGCGCAGGCCGTCGACGATCAGCAGCGGCTCGTGCGTTCCGGATCGCTCCATCGACACGCTCACGACGCGGCGACGCTCTTGCGCGGATCGAACGCGTCGCGCACCGCCTCGCCGATGAAGAGCAGCAGGCTGAGCATCACCGCCAGCACGGTGAACGCGGTGATTCCGAGCCAGGGTGCCTGCAGGTTCTGCTTGCCCTGCGCCAGCAGCTCGCCCAGCGAGGCCGAGCCCGGCGGCAGGCCGAAGCCCAGGAAATCCAGCGAGGTCAACGTGGTGATCGAGCCGTTCAATATGAACGGCAGGAAGGTCAGCGTGGCCACCATCGCGTTCGGCAGCACATGGCGCAGCAGGATGGTCCAGCGTCCGACCCCGAGGGCGGCCGCGGCGCGCACGTAGTCGAAGTTCCTCGCCCGGAGCACCTCGGCGCGTACCACGCCCACCAGGCTCATCCAGCTGAACAGCAGCATCAGGCCCAGCAGCCACCAGAAGTTCGGCTCCACGATGCTGGCCAGGATGATCAGGAGATACAGCACCGGCAGCCCGGACCAGACCTCCAGCACACGCTGGCCGACAAGATCCGTCCAGCCGCCCAGGTAGCCCTGCACCGCACCCACCGCCACGCCGATCAGGGAGCTGAACAGCGTCAGCGTCAGCCCGAACAGGATCGATACCCGGAAGCCGTAGATGACGCGCGCCAGCACGTCGCGCGCCTGATCATCGGTGCCCAGCAGGTTCTCCCGCGAGGGCGGTGCGGGCGCCGGTACCGGCAGCTCGTAGTTGACCGTATCGTGGCTGTAGCGGATCGGCGGCCACAGCATCCAGCCGCGCTCCTCGATCAGTTCGGCCACGAACGGATCGCGGTACTCGGTCGCGGTGTCGAAATCGCCGCCGAACGTGGTCTCGGGATAGTCGATGAACACCGGCAGGTAGGTCTGGCCGTCGTAGCGCACCAGCAACGGGCGATCGTTGGCGATGAACTCGGCGAACAGCGTCAACACGAACAGCACCGCGAACAGCCAGGAGGACCAGTAGCCACGCCGGTTGGCGGTGAACGTCGCCCAACGGCGGGCGTTGATCGGCGACAGCCGGAAGCGTCGGCGCCGCGACTCGTCCTCGGCCACCGCCGAGGACGGCATCACCAGGTCGGCGCTGTCGGCCACCAGGGTGTTGCCCGAGGGGTGCAGGCGATCGGTCAGCGCCTCTTCGGCCGGCGAGTCGCTCTGGCCGCTTCGAGGGGACCGGTCGGCGCGCCTGGGCGTCTTCCCGGGCGCCATCAGAACTGCCGCGCCTCGAAGTCGATGCGCGGATCGATGACGGTGTACATCACGTCGCCGACGATGTTCAGGATCAGCCCCATCAGCGTGAAGAAGAACAGCGTGCCGAACATCACCGGGTAGTCGCGGTTGATCGCCGCCTCGAAGCCGAGCAGGCCCAGTCCGTCCAGCGAGAAGATCACCTCGATCAGCAGGGAGCCGGTGAACAGCACCGACACGAACGCGCTCGGAAAGCCTGCCACCACGATCAGCATGGCGTTCCGGAACACGTGCCCGTACAGCACGCGGTTGTCGGACAGTCCCTTGGCGCGCGCGGTCAGCACGTACTGCTTGCCGATCTCGTCCAGGAACGAGTTCTTGGTCAGCATGGTGAGGCTGGCGAACCCGCCGACCACCATGGCGACCACCGGCAGCGTGATGTGCCACAGGTAGTCCAGCACCTTCGCCCCCATCGATAGCTGATCGAAGTTGTCCGAGGTCAGCCCGCGCAGCGGAAACAGGTCGATGAAGCTGCCGCCGGCGAACAGCACGATCAGCAGGATCGCGAACAGGAACGGCGGGATCGCGTAGCCGACGATGACCACCCCGCTGGTCCAGACATCGAAGCGGCTACCGTCCGACAAGGCCTTCCTGATGCCGAGCGGAATCGAGATCAGGTACACCAGCAGGGTGGTCCACAGCCCAAGCGAGATCGATACCGGCATCTTGTCGATGACCAGATCCACCACGCTGCGATCGCGGAAGAAGCTGTCGCCGAAATCCAGCCGGGCGTAGTTGCCCATCATCGTGAAGAAGCGTTCCACCGGCGGCTTGTCGAAGCCGAACTGGCGTTCCAGCTCGGCGATCAGCTCGGGCTCCAGGCCGCGGGTGCCGCGCATCGCATCGCCGCCGCTGCCGGACCCGGTGCCCGCGTCCCCGGCGGTTCCGGTCACGCGCACGGTGGCGCTGGTGGCGGTGCCCTTGAGCTCTGCCAGCACCTGCTCGACCGGTCCGCCCGGGGCGGCCTGCACGATGACGAAGTTCAGCACCATGATGCCGAACAGCGTCGGGATCACCAGCAGCAGTCGCCGGACAAGGTAGGCGAGCACGGTCGGCTACCGCCCGCTCAGTCGGACAGGGCCGCCTCCTTGACCGGATCCACCCACCAGTACTCCAGCCCGAGCGCATTGCGCGGCAGGATCTCGGGACGGCTGAACTTGTTGGTGTAGGCGATCCGGTTGGTCGGCCCGAAGTACTGCAGCAACGCGTAGTCGCGCCACAGCAGCACTCGATCCAGCGCCTTGGTGGCCGCGACCTGCTCCTGGCGCGAATCGGCGCGCACGATGATCGGTATGATCGCGTCGATCACCGGATCGTCGATGCCGGCCACGTTCCGCGAACCCGGCACGTCCACGTTCCTGGAGTGCCAGTAGTCGTACTGCTCGTTGCCCGGCGAATCGGTCTGCAGCCACAGGTGGGTGGTGACGTCGTAGTCGAAGTCCTCCATGCGCTTCTGGTACTGGGCCGTGTCGACCACGCGCAGGTTCAGCTCGATGCCCAGCCGCTCCAGGTTCTTCTTCCAGGCCAGCACCACCTTCTCCACGTTCGGCTGGCGGATGATCACGTCCAGCGTGAACGCCTCGCCGCTGTCCAGGTGCGTCATCGCACCGTCCTGCACCTCCCAGCCTGCTTCCTTGAACAGGCCGATGGCCTGGCGAAGTTCGCGCCGGATGTTGCCCGAACCGTCCATCACCGGCAGCGAGTAGGGCTCCTCGAACAGCGCCGCGGGCAGCTGGTCGCGGAACGGCTCCAGAATCTCGAGTTCGCGCCCCTCGGGCACGCCGGTGGCCTGCATGTCCGAGTTCTGGAAGTAGCTCATGGTGCGTTCGTAGGCCCCGTAGAACAGGTTCGCGTTCATCCACTCGAAGTCGAAGGTGTACGCCAGCGCCCGGCGCACGCGCGGATCGTCGTACTTGTCCTGGCGCAGGTTGAACAGGAACGCCTGGGTCAGCTGGGTGCTCTCGTCCGGCAGCTCTTCGCGCACCACCCGACCGTCGGTCAGCGCCGGAAAGTCGTAGGCGGTGGCCCAGTTCTTGGCGGTGTTCTCCAGGCGAAAGTCCGAGTCGCCCGCTTTCAGCGCCTCCAGGCCCACCGTGGTGTCGCGGTAGTAGTCGTAGCGCAGGTCGAAGTTGTTTCTGCCGACGTTGACCGGCAGATCGCGGCCCCAGTAGTCCTCGACCCGCTCGTAGGTGATCGAGCGACCCGGATCGATCGTGCCGAAGCGGTAGGGACCGCTGCCCAGCAAGGGGTCCAGCGTGGTCTCGCCGAACGTGCGGTCCGCCCAGAAGTGCTTCGGCAGCACCGGCAGCTGGCCGATGATCACCGGCAGCTCCGGATTGTCGGTCTCGCTGAACGTGAAGCGCACGGTACGATCGTCGATCGCCTCGGCGCCCGACACCGCCGTCCAGTAGTTCCGGTACTGCGGATGGCCCTCGCTCATCAACGTCTCGAAGCTCCACACCACATCCTCGGCATCCACCGGGTGGCCATCGTGGAACATCGCCTCCGGGCGCAGCCCGAACGTGACCGAGCCGCCGTCCTCGGCCACGTCGATGCTCTCGGCCAGCAGCGCGTAGGAGGCCGACGACTCGTCCAGCGAACTGGACATCAACGTGTCGTAGACATTGGTGGTGCCGAACGCCGGCTTGCCCTTGAGCAGGAAGGACTGGGTACTGTCATAAGTGCCCAGCAGCGCCAGCGTCATCGAGCCGCCCTTGAGGGCCGCCGGATCCGCGTAGTCGAAGTGCTCGAAATCCGGTCCGTACTTCAGGTCGCCGAAGATCGACACGCCGTGGCGCGGCTCGGCCGCGACCATCGACGGGAACGCGAAGGCGGCGCCGGTCAGCATCAGGGCGGCCAGCGCGGCACTGCCGGATAACCGGGCGGGCGAACGGGGACGGACGATCGGATCGAGGCTCACGGGCGGGCGGGTCTCCCAAGTGGACGGGCGGCCGGGACCGGAACGACCGGTCCGCGTACCCTTCAGAGCCTACAAGCTCTGTGCCGTTCCCGTCACGGGTCCCGATCGCCGACGAACCTGCCGCGAAGCGAGATCATGAGTCGACAGGACGTCCCGGACGGCATCGCCGCGCTCAGGTGCGGCTGGCCGCGCGCTACCTCGAGAACGGGCTTGACGATCTGATCGGACGAGCGCAACCGCGAACGAGCGCTTGCCGACTTGTCGATCCTCAGCGCTTCGCCTCCAGCGGCTCGGGCTGAACGAACTTGTCACGCCCGGCCAGCAGGCCTTCGTTGACCTGTGCCTCGAGCCGCGCGCTGTCCGCTCGTCGCACCGAACGCTGCGTCTCCAGCGCCTCGTCGCCGGACAGGCCGAGCGATTCGAGCGCGTTGCGCCCCATCAGCAGCGCCGATTCGAAAGTTTCGCGCACATCGCTCTCGATGCCCAGCTTGCGCAGCCGGATCGAGGCGCGCCGATCGTATGAACGCACCTGCAACGGCATGTCCGGCCAGGTCTCATGAATGATCTGCGCACACTTGTACGCCGTCTCCGGCTCGTCGATGCAGATCAGGATCAGTTCGGCCTTCTCGGCGCCGGCGGCACGCAGCACGTCGAGCCGCGTGCCATCCCCGAAGTACACCTTGGAGCCGAAGCGCCCGGCATCGTCGATGCGGCCCGGATCGTTGTCCAGCAACGTCAGCTCGACCGCCCGCGCGTTCAGCATCTGCGCGGCCACCTGGCCGACGCGTCCGAACCCCACGATCAGCGCCGACCCGCCGGCACCCTCGAAATCCTCGTCCCGCTCCTGCTCGCTCTCGTCACGGATCAGCCAGCGCGGTGCCAGTGCCAGCACCAGCGGCGTCAGCGCCATCGACAGGGTCACCACCGCGATCAGCAGCGAGGCCTGCTGCTGCGCCATGACGCCGGCGGCGACCGCCGCACTGAACAGCACGAACCCGAACTCCCCGCCCTGCGCCAGGTAGGCCGAAGTTCGCACCGCGACCGCGTGGGAATTGCCGAACACGCGCACCGTGGCGTAGACCACCGTGAACTTGAGCGTGACGTACACCAGCAGGCCGGCCAGGATCGACAGCCAGTTATCGGCCACGAGCGCCAGATCCACGCTCATGCCGACCGACATGAAGAACAGGCCGAGCAGCAGGCCGCGAAACGGCTCGACGTCCGCCTCCAGCTCGTGGCGGTAACTGGACTCGGCCAGCATGACACCTGCCAGGAAGGCGCCGAGTGCCATCGACACACCGACCAGCGACATCAGCAGCGCGGCCGCCACGACCACCAGCAGGGCGGCGGCGGTCATGATCTCGCGTCCGCCGAAGCGTGCCAGGAAGCGAAAGAACGGATTGAGCAGGTACCTGCCCGCCAGGATGATCGCGCCGATGCCGAGAAGGATGCCGAGCGCGTCCTGCCACAACGGCGTGGTCGCACCGCCGCTGTCGGCAACGCCGCCCGAGCCTGCGCCCTGGCTCGCCAGCAACGCCACGATGGCCAGCAGCGGCACGATGGCGATGTCCTGCATCAGCAGGATCGAGAAGGCCTTCTGCCCGTGGGGTGCATTCCCCTCGCGCCGCTCCTCCAGCGTCTGCATGACGAAGGCGGTCGACGACAAGGCAAGCCCGAGCCCGGCCACGACCGAGGCCGGCCACGGCTCGCCGACCACGAACAGCGGGTAGAGCATGCAGGCAACCCCGGTGAGCAGGATCTGCATGCTGCCCAGCCCCAGGATGTCGCGACGCATTGCCCACAGGCGGGACACGTTCAGCTCCAGGCCGATCAGGAACAGGAACAGCACGACGCCGAACTCGGCCACGTGCATGATCGCCTCGGCCTCGTCGAACAGGCCGAGCACCGACGGGCCGATCAGAACGCCGGCTGCCAGATAGCCCAGCACCGCGCCCAGGCCGAGCCGCTTGAACAGCGGCACGGCGATGACGGCCGCCACGAGGAAGATGAGCGGCATCAACAGGACGTTCGAGGTAGCGTGCTCTTCCATGCTGGTCGGCGCTCCGGAGCCGGTCGGTCGGCCAGGAGCCGGGCGCACAGTGTCGCAGAACGAAGGTGGGCGCGGTCCGGCACGCCGTCGGCGCACGGCCCGGACCGTGCCACCGCCCATCGCACATCGTGTAAATCGCGGTGCTGACGACCGCGTCGGCGTCCGCCCCGGGACCAGGCCGTATCGTCGGTGGCCCACGCCCCGCGAAGCCGCCCCATGCCTGTCACGAACGCCAAGCGCGTCGCGCCGATCGCCACCGGCGGGCCGTTCGTTCGCGAACTGGCCGAGGAGACGCCGGTCGCGCTGGTGTATGACGGCGAGTCGCTGGCGGTCATGCTGGCCAGCCCGCACGACCTGGTCGACTTCGCCACCGGCTTCACGCTGACCGAGGGCATCTCGGGCACCGTGCCGGCGGTCACCCTGGTGGAGCACCCGAACGGCATCGAGTGCCGGATGGCGCTCGCCGGCATCGATGCCCTGTCGCTCAGGCGCCGGCAGCGATCGACCACCGGCGGCACCTCGTGCGGCCTGTGCGGCGTGCGCAGCCTGGCCGAGGCGGTGCGCCCACCGGCAAGCGTCGACGCCGCCTCGCTGCGCCTCGCGGCGCACGACGTGCGCGCAGCGGTGCAGGCCCTTCGCGACCATCAGCCGCTGCACGACCGCACGCGTGCCGCCCACGCGGCCGGCCTGCTGCTGCCGGGGCGCGGGCTGGTCGCGGTGCGCGAGGACGTCGGTCGGCACAATGCGCTGGACAAGCTGGTCGGTGCGGCCGTTCGTGCAGGGCATCGCGGCACCGACCACGCCGTGGTGCTGACCAGCCGTGTCTCGATCGAGATGGTCCAGAAGGCGGCGGCGCTGGGCAGCGGGGCCATCATCGCGGTGTCCGCCCCCACCGCGCTGGCGGTGCGGGCCGCCCGTGCCGCCGGCATCACGCTGATCGGCAACGTGCGTGGCGGGCATTTCGAGCTGTTCACCCATCCCTGGCGTTTCATCGCCGAGCACATCGAGACCTGCACGCCATGAGCGACGAACGACAGAACGAATCGCGCGAAGAGCAACGCACCCAGAACCCGGACACGCCGTTCTACGACGCCCCCACCGGCGGCTGGGGTTCGCTCAAGGGCATGCTCAGGATCATGAAGCAGGAGCGCCCGGATGCCGGCGTGATCGAGACGCTGGCACGCCAGAACAAGCCGGGTGGCCACATGTGCACCTCGTGCGCCTGGACCAAACCTGCCGACCCGCACGCGTTCGAGTTCTGCGAGAACGGGGCGAAGGCGACCATCTGGGATCTGACGCGAGATCGCTGCACGCCGGCCTTCTTCGCCGCCCACACGGTGAACGAACTGCAAGACTGGTCAGACCATGATCTGGAGATGACAGGCCGGCTGACCCACCCGATGCGCTACGACGCCGAAAGCGATCGCTACCTGCCGTGCTCCTGGCAGGAGGCGTTCGAGGGCATCGGCCGCGAACTGCAGGCGCTGGATCCGAAGCGCGTGGTGTTCTACGCCTCCGGCCGGGCAGGCCTGGAGACCTCGTACCTGTGGGCGCTGTTCGCGCGCCTGTACGGGCACAACAACCTTCCGGACAGCTCCAACATGTGTCACGAGACCACCTCGGTGGGCCTGAAGCAGGTGATCGGCTCGCCGGTCGGCACCTGCGTGCTGAAGGATTTCGATCAGTGCGACCTGCTGCTGTTCTTCGGGCAGAACACCGGTACCAACAGCCCGCGCTTCCTGCACCCGCTGCAGGAGGCGGTCAAGCGCGGTTGCCGCATCGTGACGTTCAACCCGGTGCGCGAGCGCGGCCTGATCGAGTTCGCCAACCCGCAGAACCCGTTGCAGATGGCGACAGGCTCGGGCACCGACCTGTCCGGCATCTACCTGCAGGTGAAACCCGGCGGCGACATCGCGGCGATCGCCGGCGTGTGCAAGCACGTGCTGGAGATGCACGATGCCGATGGCGCCATCCTGGACGATGCCTTCATCGCGGAGCACACCGATGGCTTCGACACGTTCGCCGACGCCATGCGCGGCACCTCGTGGGCCGACATCGAGGCGGCCTCCGGCCTGACCCGGGCCGACCTGCAACAGGTCGCCCGCCTGTACGCCGGTGCCGAGCGCACCATCGGCATCTACGGCATGGGACTGACCCAGCACGTGCACGGCTCGCAGAGCATCGGCATGCTGGTGAACCTGCTGCTGATGCGCGGCAACATCGGCCGACCCGGCACCGGCATCTCGCCGGTGCGCGGGCATTCGAACGTGCAGGGCCAGCGCACCGTGGGCATCTCGGAAAAGCCCGAACTGGTACCGCTGGATAAATTGGCCGAGATGTTCGACTTCGAGCCGCCGCGCGATACCGGGCACACCACGGTGGAGGCGGTGCAGGGCGTCATGGACGGCTCGGTGGAAGGCTTCGTGAGCCTGGGCGGCAACTTCGCCCGCGCCATTCCCGATCAGGGCCTGACCGATCCCGCCTGGAAGAAGCTTGCCCTGAACGTGCAGATCGCCACCAAGCTGAACCGTTCGCACCTGCTGGTCGGTCGGGCGACCTGGCTGCTGCCCTGCCTGGTCAGGGCCGAGGAGGACCTGCAGGCCGGTGGTCCGCAGTGCGTGACGATGGAGGACAGCCTGAGCCACATCCACGGCTCGATCGGCAAGCGCGAGCCTGCCAGCGAGCATCTGATGTCGGAGCTTGCCATCGTGGCCGGCATGGCCAAGGCGACCCTGACCCCGAACCCCAAGGTGCGCTGGGACGAGTGGACCGGCGACTACACGCGGGTGCGCGACCTGATCGCCGAGACCTACCCGGGGGAGTTCCACGACTTCGATGCGCGAAAATTCACCCCGGGCGGTTTCTATCGGGGCAACGCGGCTCGCGAGCGCACCTGGAAGACCGACACCGGCCTGGCGCACTTCACCGATCCATCGCAGCTGACATCGCTCGGCCACCAGCCGGAGCAGAACGAGTACACGCTGGTGACGCTGCGCTCCAACGACCAGTTCAACACCACGATATACGGCTTCTCGGATCGGCTGCGCGGGCTCGAGGGCTCACGCGACATCGTCATGATGAACCCGGACGAGATCGCGCGGGCAGGCCTTGCCGAGGGTCAGCGGGTGACGCTGGCCAGCGTCATCGATCCCTGCCCGGAACGGCAAGTGGCGAATCTGGTCGTCACCGCGTACGACTTGCCGGACGGGTGCGTGGCCGCCTACTACCCCGAGACCAATCCGCTGGTGCCGCTCGATCATCACGACGTCGCCTCGAAGACGCCGGCGTACAAGGGAGCGCCGGTGCGCATCGTGGCTTGACCATGAAACGCCGGATCCTGAGAGCCTTCGTGATCGGGAGGCGCGTTCTCGGGTATCAGTCGATCATTCCTTCTCGACGCAGCAGATCGGCCAGCTGCGGCTCCTCGAGCGCGTAGGAGCCGCGCGAGGCGCGCCAGACCAGCCCGTGTTTCTGCAACGTGGACAGGGCGCGCTGGACGTTCGTCGCAGTGGGCGTCACGCCGCCATCGGGGTCGATCTCGTCGAGTGTTGCCGCATAGCGCTTCAGGGTCGACGTCTCGAATGGCGCGTAGCCGGTACCGCGAGCGGCCATCTCGCGCAAGACCGACGATTGCAACGGACTCAACGCTCTGACCGCGTCCAGTGTTTCGCGGTACGAGGCTGCGATCTCCCGATCGATCGCCTGCTCCAGGCGAGCGACGATCGTCCCCTGATCGGCACCGATCTCGTAGGTGACCGCATCCATCGCCGCACCCAGCAATTCAGGCCGGTGCCCGGCACGGTCGAACCATCGGGCGACCTCGTCCACGTCGAGGTCTTCGACATTCTCCTGTTGTTCGATGAACCAGCGAACATAGTCCTTGCCAAGCGCCGGGAACGGCACCAGTGGCGCGCCGAAGAAGGCCTGTTGCTTGCTGTTGCGCAGCATCGCGAGCTTGTCGCTGCTCGACCCGGTGGCGATGATGCGCAGACCATGGTGCCGACTGCCGTTGAGCTCGTCCCTCGCCGCCTTCAGCCCGAACAGCGCGTTGGCGCCCGCCGATGTGGTGATCGCATGCTGCGCCTCGTCGATGATCAGCACGATCACGCGACGGGTCTCGTCGGAAAGGGCGGCCAGTGCCTGGGTGGTGGACACGTTCACACCCTTTCCGGCATCCGCCTCGTCGAGCGATATCGACAGACTGCCCACCGAGAGGCCGCTGATGCGCTGAATGCCGGTGCTGTCCAGCAGCCGCTTCAGCGCACCGGCCTCCCTCTTCAAGGCCGAGCCGACCGCCGCGATGATGGTGTCCCCCGGGTCGGCGTCCCGTTGCTGCCACAGGTCGACGTAGAGCACGAGGGCACCCGCATTCTCCAGCGCTGGAATCAGATCCTCACGCAGGAACGTGCTCTTTCCGGTACGCCGCGGTGCACTCAGGAACAGGCCCGATCGCGTGGCGGATGTCGCCGGGGGGTCGACCACGCGCAGAGCGAGCTGGTGAGCGAGTTCCGGTCGGTGAAATATCTGCAGCATTCGGATGCATGACGATTAGCACTTTTAGCACTTTATATACTTTTATTATACCCAGTCTATTTTCCAACGCATCACCACGAAGCCACGGCAAGCCGCACCAAACCGAGCACGGCAAGTCCGATCAGCAGCGAAAGACAGACGCGCCGATAGAACCCTTGCAGGGACGGACGGAACAACGCGCTGCCGATCAGCACGCCGATCACCACGCAGGGCGCCAGAAGGCCTCCACGCACCAGAGCGACACGGTCCAGCACACCCGTCACCGTCAACCAGATACCCGTGGTGATCATGCTGACGAACAGGTACATCACCAAGGATGCCCGCATCCGTTCCGGGGATGCGCCGCTGGCGAGCACGTACAGCGCGACGACCATGCCGGAAATGCTGGCAAGCCCGCCGGCGATGCCCGACAGCACGCCCGAACCGTAGCGTCCGGCAGGGGTGCCGAGCCAGGCGGGCGCCTGACGTCGAAGCTGCAGGGTGGCCAGTGTCAGCAACAGCACGAGCGCCACCGTCCGGGACACGTCGGGGGATGCGTGCAGCGTGGCGGCCAGACCGATCGGCACGCCGATCACCGAGCCGATGACGAGCGCGCGCACCACCGGCCAGTCGGCCGCACGAGCCCCGCCGCGGAACATCACCACGCTGGCCACCCCTTCGAGCACGAAGCAGACCGGTATCAGCGATACCGGCGGTATGGTGACCGCCAGTGCGGCGACGATCAGCGCGGACAGGGCAAAGCCTGCGAAGCCCCGCACGATCCCGGCACCCAGGGAGACGCCCGTCGCCAGCAAGAATTCGTTCGGGGTCAGCTCGGCCAGGGCCGCGAGCATGTCGAGCATCGTTACCGCACCTAGTCGTCAGCCCGGGGCCCCGGACCGCGAGACTACCTGTCAACGGCTGCCGAAGACGTAATGCACGCCGAACCCGACCGGCACGAACAAGGTGAACGCCGCGGCGGTGGCCTCGGCAAGCCCGCCGGGACCATCAGCGCCATCGATGGAGAACGGCAGGTTCAGCGTCGCCTCCAGGTGCCATCGCCAAGGACCGCGTCGCCACGCCTTGCCGTACCCGGCACGCACCACGCCCAGCGTGTCGAAACGGCCAGCGCCGAACGTCCAGTACCGCTCGTGCGAACCGTCGGACTCGTAGTTGACCCGGACGTCCGCTCCGTAGCCGAGCGAGAGCGTTCCTGACCATCGGTCGTCGAACTGTCCGAACAGGGATATTCCGGGAACGGGGGAGGCGAAGGCGGCAACGATGCCGATGGGCTTCAGGACCGGGTAGGCATGGCCGGGCAAGCTTGCGCACCCGATCAGCACTGCGAGCATCACGCGGTATCGACATTGGCGAAGGTCCGCTACCCGGTAGTGACCAGGGCCATGCTGACTTTACCGGGCTGCCGCGACCCGGCGTCAGACATCGACCCAGGTCTCGATGGAAAGTCCCTCGATGCGCTCGAAACGTCGGCGGTTGTTGGTGAACAGCGTCGCGCACACCTCCAGCGCGTGCGCACCGATCAGCATGTCCATGTTGCCGATCATCACGCCCGAACGCTCGAGCTGCGTTCGGACACGGGCGTACATCTCGGCGGCGTGCCAGGGAAGCACCTCGAGGCGCATCAGCAGCTGGTCGATGAGCTCGCGAATCTCTGCCGAGCGCGTCAAGTGCCTTTCAGCGCCGAACACCCAATGCGCACGGGTGATCTCGGACATGGCTATCGACAGGTTCTCGTTGGCCTCGAACCTTGCAAGAACCGAGCTCGGCTTGCGCTTCAGGATGTCAGGGCCTGTGAAGGAATAAAGGGTGCATCCTGCCGGCAGGATGTACCCTTTATTCCTTCACAGGCCCTGACTGCAAGTGTCGGTATCGAGCATGAACATCAGAACGATTCGCGCTCTTGCGGCTGGTCGTCCTGGCGCTCGGACAGGAAATCATCCGGCACGACCCGCGGATCGGCGAAAAAGCTTGCCCAATCGCGACGTGCCGGCCGCAACACTAATGCATCGCCGACGCGCTCGATCAACACCTCGTCCGCCTCGAAACGGTACTCCGCAGGAATGCGGACAGCTTGGCTGCCCCCATTGCGGAAAACGTTGGTGAACTTGCCAGGTTCGGTCCGTGATACGGCTGAATCTCCGATATATACGTGTGTATATATCAGCGACCTGGGGTAGCGCGCACTGAACCGGATCCAACCACCCTATCGAGCCAGACCCACCTATATCTCGTCGATCGCCTCCGCCGATTCCGGCAGGATCTGACCTCCGTCCACCACCAGCGTCTGGCCGGTGACATAGCTGGCCTCGTCCGAAGCGAAGTAGAGCGTGGCGTGCCCGATGTCCTCGACCGAGCCCAACCGCTTCAACGGGATGGCGGCGGCCATGCCGTCCAGGTAGTCCTGGCCCAGGTCGTCCAGCCCCTCGGTGGCGATGTTGCCTGGCATCACCGCGTTGATCGTGGTGCCGTAGCGCGACAGCTCCATCGCGGCGGTGCGCAGGAACCCCAGCTGTCCGGCCTTGGAGGCGCCGTAGTGCGCCCAACCCGGATAGCCGGTCACCGGCCCGGTGATCGAGGAGGTGATCACCACCCGTCCGCGCTTAGCCTTCTCGAACACCGGGATGCAGGCCTTCACGCACAGGAAGGTGCTCTTCAGGTTGGTGTTCATGACGCTGTCCCACTCGGCCGGATCCATGTCGACCAGCTTGGTCTGCGGGAACGCGCCGGCATTCGCGCACAGCACGTCCACGGTGCCGAACCGCTTCACCGTGGCACTGATCAGCGTCTGCACCTGCTCCCAGTCCGACACGTCGCAGGCGTGAGGCACCACGTCTCCGGTGCCGATGGCATCCAGCTCGGTGGCCGTCGCCGCAGCAGCCTCCTCGCCGCGAGACGCGATGACCACGTTGGCCCCGCGGGCGGCGAACACGCGGGCAATGCCCTTGCCGATGCCCTTCGAACCGCCAGTGACGATCACGCAGCGCCCTTCGATCGATGTCAGCATGTCAACTCTCCTCTGGAACGGGTGGACCGGTACGGCTGGAACGCCCGAGCGTGGCGAACCGGCCGCGCAGCATCGCCACCGCCGTGGCGAGCAGGATCAGCAGCACCGAGGCGGCCACCGACAGCATGCCGACCGTGGGCACCAGCGGCGAATAGCCGGACACCATCTTCGCGTACAGCCACTCGGGCAAGGTCGAGTCCGCACCGGTGGTGAACAGCGACAGCGGGAAGTTGCCCCAGCTGAGCAAGAAGGCGAACAGGCCGGCGGACACCACGCCGGGTGCCAGCAGCGGCAGGGTCACCTCGCGCTGGATCTGCCATTCGTCGCAGCCCAGATCGCGCGCGGCATCCTCCAGCATCGGATCGAAACCGTAGGCACGGATGGCGATGATCAGCGTGGCGATCGGGGCGATCCACACCAGGTGGGCGACGATCGCGGTCTGCCACGAGGGCAGCACGCCGATCGCGTTGAACCACATCAGCAGCGCCAGCCCGAGCACGGTCTGCGGAAAGAAGATGCGTATTCCGGCGAACGTGACCGCGCATTCCGGTCATCGTGACCGCTCTGCTCACCGCCGCGACACTGGCGGTCGAGTTCTACTCTGAGCGGTCATCT
>ENA-ORXU01000794-ORXU01000794.1-marine-metagenome-genome-assembly--contig:-NODE-794-length-32342-cov-3.636076_pt1 | contig 32342 bp, 27 predicted proteins | sample MGYA00237869_ERZ511484 | MGnify/ENA metagenome assembly ERZ511484 | reverse complement strand
AGCTGCTTGGCCACCGTTGTTACTCGAACTTCATTCATATACTCCCTTTAGTCGTTCGGTTTCCATCACCCATACATATCGAAAAGCCCACTTCCACCTAATTTCGTGTCTTGCGGAAGATAAATTTTTTGAAAAGGCTCTGAGCTCGGATTTCGTAAACCCACTTTGAATCGAAATCAATCCATCATGTTTAGCAATCTTTGTACGGATAAAAATAAGGCTAAACACCTTAAAAAGATAGTAGGACAAGGCACTTCTTTGCAAGTCGTTGATTATAAAACCGATATGGGCCAGTTTTTCAAATTGTTTCAAAAATACAGGGATTTCACGGTTCAAAAAATGATGCATAGTCAAGGTACACAGCAAAATGTCACAGCCCAAATCATCGGGGTCCAGTTTTAGTATATCTTGTCTGAGATAACTGATTTCAGGAAAATCTTGTGATTTCTCCTTGGCAATCGCCAATCCCTTTTCACTTAGATCAATACCTATACCAACGATTGAAATTTTCTGCTTTCTTCCCCATAAAACGAGCTTACGCAACATAGTACCATCGCCACAACCCATATCTAATATCGTATACGATTCTTGGGGATGGTCCGCTATCAATTTTGCTGCACTGTTAATGGTCAGGCCGTTTCCGCCTAGCATGCGATTGCTTCTATTGATATCTTCAAAGACCTTTCTAAGCATATTTGCGTCAACGGACGGGTTGTCCATTAATTCTGCATCTGTATTTCGTGTCGAGAAGTCGGTCATCAGTGTATCGGTTCTCCGTGGGTATTTTTTATTAATCGCTTTAGAACACTGGGCACCGACACAACTGAAGATAGCAGGCTTTCCGATAAAGTTCGATTCAAAAGCAATCGCTGCAATTGTCTTCCCGTCCACAAACGCCTTTTAAAGGTTTTGTTCCAGTTTTTTTGATATTTTTTTTCAAGAGTCTCCCTGTCATTGACGCTTTGCGCACCCTTTAAAAAATCATCGACCAATTCTGATGCTATTTTCGCACTGTGAATAGCCATTGCCATACCATTACCACATAGCGGATGTATTAGGCCAGCCGTATCGCCACACATTAAAATATGGTCTTTTATAGTTGCCTTGGGATCGAAGGATATTTGTGCAATAGTCAATGGCTGTTCAAATAAAGGGGTCGCTTTTTGCAAAAATTCCCCCAAAAAAGGATTCTTGGCAACCACGTTGGTGTTGAAATCGGTAATATTCTTTTCCCTTTGAAAACTTTCATAGGTGGCGAGATAACAAAAATTTACCGCTCCGGTCTCCGTTTTGGATAGTCCTCCGTATCCTCCGTTAAAGTTATGGAGGGCTACTTTGTTGTCGGGAAAGTTTTTGTACCTGTAATGTGCTTTCACCGCCATCCAAGCAGATTTCTTTTTAATAAAAGTGCGGTTCAACGTCTTATCGAGACCGCTTCGCTTTCCATATGCTCCTATAACAATACTTGAAGTAAATATTCTATTTTTATCAGTAATTAATTTAAAATCAGTGTTTTCAAATTTTATTTCCAGTACGCTTTCGAACTCAAAACACACCCCGTTCTCAAGCGCTTTTTTGTACATTTTGTTATCGAAAGCGAATCTACTGATACCTTTTCCGCCCAAGGGTAGTTTGGTTTCGAGGGACTTTCCAGCAGCAGTACTCAATTGAAGCGTATCTATTTGTACAGCTTCCGATGTGCTCATCGAAATCCCTAGTCTTTCAAGGTAAGGTACTATTTCATTGGATACATATTCGCCACAGACCTTATGGTGCGGATAGGGTTGCTTTTCAAAGACCAAAACCTTATGACCGGCCTGAGCCAAATGTATAGCGGCCGTGAGTCCGGCCAAACCGCCACCAACAACAATAACATCTACATCGGATTCCACTTGGGGAAGATAGGTATTTTACAAAAAGAACCCCGACAATTATTTGTCGGGGTTCTTCTGGGAATTTTATCCTTTTACCTGCTGTTTAGCTTCTTCTTTTAAGGCATCACTAGCTACAATAGCCAACTCTACCCGTCGGTTCTTCGCCTTACCTTCTGTAGTTTCGTTATCGCCTACGGGTTGATTTTCGCCATACCATTTAGTCGTCAAACGACTTTTGTCTATACCTTGAGACATCAAATAATTACTGACCGATGATGCACGAGACTTTGAAAGGTCCATATTATAGTCATCAGGGCCGGCACTGTCTGTATGGCCTTCGACCAAGACATTTGATTTGGGGTAATCCTTTAAAATATCTACCAAACTGTTCAAAGTGGTTTTTGAGATACCTTTAACATCCGACTTGTTGGTATCAAAATGTACACCCGCGTCTTCATTAAATGTCACGTTGATGCCTTCACCGACCCTGGTTACCTCCGCCCCGGGAATTTCTTCTTCGATACGCTCGGCCTGGCGATCCATGCGGTCACCGATGTACCCACCCGCTACACCACCTATGGCAGCGCCAAGAATGGCTCCGAGTACCGTGTTGTTGCCATTACCTACGTTGTTACCGATAACGCCGCCTATGGCCGCGCCACTTCCGGCACCGATAACGGCACCTTTTTGCTTGTTATTTGCATTTTGAACCGTTTTACATCCAATTAACATTGACATGGCCATGCATATGTATACTGATCTTACTATTATTCGTTTCATTCTTATTTTTTTGTTATTATTTATCTAGCAAATGAATATGTTACCGATACGGGCGCTCCATCTACATTTACGTCTGATTTTAAGGTCATTTGTGTTGCAGAAAGGGAAACAATATCAAACCGGTAACCGGTTCTACTATTAATATCCTTTTTCTTTTCATCAATAAACTTGAATTGTAACTTGTCATTCGCCCCTTTGGTTTCGACAATCGACCATCGAATGTTTCGAACACCACCAGTACAAATACTGTTACTATTCTGAATGGTATAACTGCCTGTACTATTATTATTTCTGAAGAACCAAGTGCTACCTTCAAAACAAAATGCATCGGCATCGTTGAAAAGTATAGCTTTAAAAGAACCTTCGCTTCCTTCATAGCCAACATCTTCTAAGGTCCAGGTACCATCGACCGTCTTTCGTTCTTGAGCCACTTTTTTGGAGATGGAACAAGAGGCGATTACCAACGTAACTACAAATAATAGTACTCCATTTTTTATCATAATTTGAGTTTAAAAGTTTGCTTATATACGCTTTGATACCATGTTTTGTTTTATGACTGGCGTTAAGCTGTTGTTAATGCTGTGCAATTTGCGGATTATAAGATGAAATACGTGATGGAAAAGCGTTAGATATTTGCTCAATTACTAAAAGTCTAGTAAGCCAATAGTTCTTTTAGCTCCGTTAAAAATCGCTTTTTAGGTAAGTAGTTGTCTTCAAGAGTCTTAGCAAACGGAATAGGCGTTTCGAGACTGGCAACACGCTTTACCGGCGCATCGAGGTACTCGAATCGATTTTCCATCACCAGCGCGGAAATATCACTGGCAACACCTCCGAAAAGGCTATCTTCCTGATAAATAATCAATTTACCGGTTTTTTCTACGGATAAATAAACAGTTTCTATATCCAAAGGCATCAATGTACGAAGGTCGATAAGATCTGCATCGATTTCCGGATGTTTTTCAAGAGTTTCGAGCGCCCAATGAATAGCAGCACCGTAGGAAACAATGGTAATATCTTTGCCTTCCTTAAGAACACTCGCTTTTCCGAAGGGCAATGTGTAGTAGTCCGATGGCACATCTTGGTACATGCTTCGGTAAAGCCCTTTATGCTCAAAAAACAATACGGGATTGGGGTCGTTTATCGCCGTTGTCAGCAGTCCTTTGGCGTCATACGGGAAGGCAGGATACACAACTTTTAATCCCGGTGTTTTGGTAAACCAAGCTTCATTGGTCTGGGAGTGGAAAGGTCCCGCCCCTACATCGCCACCACAAGGCATGCGAATGACCACATCGGCCTTTTCGCCCCAACGGTAATGTGATTTGGCCAAATAATTAACAATCGGATTAAAACCACTACTGGCAAAATCGGCAAATTGCATTTCCACGACGGCCTTCATGCCATTAATGGAGAGCCCCATTGCGGCAGCAACGATTCCCGATTCGCAAATTGGGGTGTTTCGTACCCTTGCTTCCCCAAAGTCTATGAGGAATCCTTCCGTAATTTTAAAAACACCGCCATATTCGGCAATATCCTGACCCATGACTACCAAATCATCGTGTTTCTCCATAGACTGACGTAGCCCTTGGGAAACGGCGTCTACCAATCTTATAGTTTGCACGTCTGAAGAAGGGTTTGTAGCTACATACGAGAATGGCTTGAATACATCGCCCAATTCGTCGCCTTCAGTAGTTTTTATCGGTGCTTCATCGAAAGCTATTTGAAGATCCGTAGTGATTTCGTCTTCAATGCGCGACTTCATGGCCTCAATCTGCAATTGATCAAGGAAACCCTCCTTCACAAGAAAGTTTTCATAGTTATCGATAGGGTCTTTTTTTGCCCAGGTCTCCATCAATTCATCGGGAACATATTTGGTGCCGCTTGCCTCTTCATGCCCACGCATGCGAAAGGTCTTGAATTCCAACAAAACAGGCCGAGGGTTTTCCCGGATTTCCTTACAAAGGGCATCTATTTTACTATAGACTTCCAAAATGTTGTTTCCGTCAATCGTATACGATTCCATGCCGTAACCAATCCCCTTATCGGCCAAATTTTCGCAGTTATATTGCTCGTTTGTGGGGGTTGAAAGTCCGTAACCGTTGTTTTCTATACAGAAAAGCACAGGCAAGTTCCAGACCGATGCGATGTTGAGGGCTTCGTGAAAGTCACCTTCGCTAGTTCCGCCTTCTCCGGTAAAGACAGCGGTAACCCTTTTTCGTTTTTTTATTAAATCTGCCAGAGCGATTCCATCGGCAACACCCAACTGCGGACCCAAATGCGAAATCATACCCACAATTTTATAGTCTTGGGTACCAAAATGAAAGCTACGGTCGCGCCCTTTCGTGAATCCGCCAAGTTTACCCTGCCATTGAGCGAACAGCCGGTGCAACGGTATTTCGCGTGTGGTAAAAACACCTAGATTTCGATGCATGGGCAAAATATATTCTTCGGGAAGCATGGCACTCGCCACACCAACAGAAATCGCCTCTTGCCCGATACCACTAAACCATTTTGAAATCTTGCCCTGACGAAGAAGAATCAGCATTTTTTCCTCGACCATACGTGGTTTGAGCATGCGCTCGTAGAGAGACAACAAGGTCTGATTACTTATGCCTTTCTTTAGGTATTGCATGTCGATTTATGGGAATTGACGATTTACAGGGATTAAAAGTAGCAAAAAGTGGGCAGTCTGACATGGGGTAATACTAAGGGCATTTTATAGAAAACGACTTTACGAGCTTGTCCTCCTTCCTCCACATTAGAAAGCCATGTCCGAATAAAAGACATTATTAACTTAAAGGATTTTTCCTCCCAAAGACCTCTCCCGGAATCGCTCTAGCGATTCCGACCTCTCCCAAGGAGAGGTATAAAACTAGTAAAATGAGGAACCTTCACAGATTTTTTTCATAGATACTGCAACAGTTTCCCTCCTCGGGAGGGATTAAGGGAGGTCTTTTCGATGAAATTTCTCTTGTTGGGACATAACCCTCCAGAAGAAGGGGAACAGATTCCTCCTAGCGAGTAATTATATAATTTACTCGATAATCGAGATTTAAATGCTCCGACGCTTGCGTCGAAATCTAAGTTAAGGTTCCCTTAAATGCCTCGTGGGCTTGCCCCGAGGTTATTTACTTAGAAAAGTATTCCCTCCCAACGGGGAGGGCTAGGGAGGGGACTTCAATATTGAACGAATTCCCTAAGTGGGTTTGGTACGTAAACTCAATTTCCATCTTGAATATCAATAAATTATTATCCTTATTTTCTTAACTTTGATTTAATTTTTAACGTCATCCCATGAGTGCCATACCCAGCGTAGATTTAAAGGATTTTATATCAGAAAATACCGAAAAAAAACAAAAGTTCACCGCGCAGATCGGTGAGGCTTTCGAAAATATAGGCTTCGTAGCCCTCAGTGGACACTTCTTATCCAAAGAACTTGTAGAGAACTTATATGCAGAAATCAAAAAGTTCTTCGACCTGCCCCAAAAAACAAAAGATTCGTACGAAATACCGGGAATCGGCGGCCAACGTGGTTATACCTCTTTTGGAAAAGAACATGCTAAAGGAAGAAAAGAAGGTGATTTAAAGGAGTTTTGGCACTTCGGCCAATATGTTGAGGACAATCCGAGATTGGAGAAAGAATACCCCGATAACGTCATGGTCAAAGAATTGCCTGAATTCAATGCCGTCGGAAAGGAAACCTTTCGAATGTTAGAAAAAACCGCTAAATATGTACTTAGGGCACTGGCCCTTCATCTTAATTTGGAGGAAACGTACTTCGATGAATATATCAATAATGGAAATTCTATATTACGACCAATTCATTACCCGCCCATCACCACAGAGCCTAAAAATGCCGTTCGGGCCGCCGCCCATGGTGATATCAATCTAATTACCCTCTTGATGGGCGCTCACGGTCGAGGTCTTCAGGTTAAAAACCATGAGGGAGAATGGGTCGATGCCATTGCGCGCCCCGACCAATTGATGATCAATGTCGGCGATATGCTTTCGCGGTTGACCAATAACAAACTGAAATCGACGATACACCAAGTTGTGAATCCGCCTAAAGAACTTTGGGGCAAATCGCGCTATTCGATTCCGTTTTTCATGCATCCGGTCAGTGAGATGTCCTTGAATTGCCTTGAAGATTGTATTGACGAAGAGCATCCGAAGCAGTTTACCGATATTACGGCCGGGGAGTTTTTACATGAAAGGTTAATCGAGCTCGGATTAATATCCCCTCCCCAGTCCTCCCCAGAAGAGAGGAAGTAATTTTTTAGTGTAAACTCTATCCCCAAACTAAATATTTTAATGGATTTACAAGACCAACTCAAAAACCTATTTCCCGATCACGAACCCGAGGAAAGTAATGACGCACCCAAAGCGAAAAACGATATTTGGCTGCAAGACGACCCTATTATCTGCAAATATGAGAAGCGCAAAGGAAAACCAATTACCATTTTAGAAGGTTATAATGGGGCGGAAAGCGATTTCAAAAAACTGGCCAAAGCACTGAAGACCAAACTTAGTGTAGGCGGAAGTTTTAAGAACAATAAAATCATCATTCAAGGTGATTATCGGGATAAAATCATGGATATTTTAAAAGAAAAAGGTTTTTCTGTCAAACGTGTTGGAGGTTAAGCCCAATAATTGTAGTTATTTTCACGTTATTTACGCATAATGACGTATTTCTGTTAATTATTTTTGTTTTTTTTGATTTAGTAGTACTTTTAATCGTAGAACCAAATTCCATAGCCTATATGAGTTCCCTTTTGCATATCACCAACGGAGACAACTTTACAACTAGAATAAAGACCCTCAAACTTAAAGGAGATATAATTACCTGGCGCGAGATGCTCTGTGAGGGTAAAACCCTTACACATGTGGGAAGCGAATCGTTCTGGAAAACTCGTTTTGAATTTTTAAACAAAAACTACAAAGTCTCGAAATCTTGGTTTATAGAAAAAACATTAAAGGAGTATCGATCCCTTTGCAACCATAAACAACAAGACGAAATTGTGCTCTGGTTCGAGTACGACCTTTTTTGTCAGGTAAATATGATCGCTGTACTTAGTTGGTTAAAGACCAACCGACAATACGCCCAGATTTCGTTGGTATGCAGTGGTAAAGAAGACGATACGGACAAAATGTATGGTCTGAACGATTTGACCGACGAGCAACTACTAAAGCTTTATGAGAATAAAGTAGAACTTAGTCAAGACGATATCGAATACGCCGATTATGTATGGCAACTGTATTGCAGTGATAACCCCATACGCTTAGAAAATTTATCCGATTATAGTGAATTTCAATTCGACTATCTCTCTGAGGCGGTACATGCGCATCTTATGCGCTTTCCGACGATTAAAAACGGGCTAAACGAAATGGAAAATAACATTCTTCGAATCGCACGGGATAAAAAACCGGCCTCCAAAAAAACTTTTTTAGCCGATATTCTTCAAAATCAAGGCTTTTTAGGCTTTGGCGACTCTCAGTACGAAAGGGCGATAGGCAGACTTAAACCCCTCTTCCATTCTTTTAATCCGGTAAAACTTACCAAAAAAGGAAAAGAAATTCTTGACAATCAGACCAGTTATTACTCCTGTATTCAAGACAATGATGTTTATTTAGGCGGTGCCCTGAAATACAACTTCCTTTACAATACCGATGCTGACCGTATTTTAAAACTATAGCTTCAGCTATGCAATTAGGCCACTCGGAACTGATTCTGAATGCCGATAATAGCATTTATCACCTTAATTTATTACCGGAAAATATAGCGGATACCCTTATAACCGTTGGAGACCCCGACCGCGTAAACGATGTTTCCAAATACTTTGATACGATTGAACTTAAAAAGGGAAAGCGGGAATTCCGTACCCATACCGGTACGCTCAACGGAAAGCGTCTAACGGTTATTTCTACAGGAATAGGAACCGACAACATCGATATCGTACTGAACGAACTGGATGCCCTGGCGAATATCGATTTTAAAACTAGAACCGTTAAACTAGACAAAAAAGTACTCGATATTATCCGTATCGGCACCTCTGGCGCGATTCAACCTGACATTGCTATCGATTCTATTTTGATGAGCGAATATGCTATAGGCTTTGATGGTCTCTTACAATTTTACGATAGCGAATCGGTACAGCAAACAATGGTTTCGAAAGCTTTTGTGGCCCATTCGAATTGGCCGCAACGAAAATCAACTCCATATGTGACTACTTATGATGAATCCCTCGGGAATAAATTTACCTCAAATCGTATACGATTAGGAATGACAGTAACCAATATAGGCTTTTACGGTCCCCAAGGTCGAAACTTGCGATTGAAAACAGATGATGCCGAATTCCTTGAAAAATTACGTTCTTTCGACTATCATGGACACAAAATAACAAATCTAGAAATGGAGACTTCGGGGATTTATGGCCTGTCCAAACTTTTGGGGCACCGAGCTGTGTCGTTGAACTGTATTTTGGCGAATAGGGCTACGGGTGAATTCAGTAAAAACCCGAACAAGGCAGTTGATGAATTGATTCGATATGCATTGGAGCGATTGACAAATTAAAACCGAATTCCAAATTCTAAGAAACAGATTCCCGCCTACACGGGAATAAAAAATGGAAATTATCTATGAAAAAAGTAACTATAGTCGGAGTCCCCGAGCACTTTAATCTTCCTTGGCATATGGCTATCGAGGAAGGAGCGTTCGAACAACGCGGTATTGACCTGCAATGGACGGAAGTACCCGAAGGCACCGGAAAGATGTGCCAAATGCTGCAGAATGGCGAAACCGATATGGCCATCATCTTGACCGAAGGGTTGGTCAAAAGCATCTCTGAGGGCAATCCCGCTAAAATCGTTCAGAAATATATTGGCACTCCCTTACGCTGGGGTATTCATGTAGGCGCCAAGAGTGTATATCAATCGATTGCCGAGCTTAAAACTACCAAAGCGGCCATTAGCCGTTTCGGCAGCGGAAGCCATCTTATGGCCTATGTAAATGCTCAAAACGAGGGCTGGGATACCGAAAAACTACAGTTTGAACTAATCAATAACCTCGAAGGAGCAGTTAAAGCCCTCACCGATGGCAGCGCAGATTACTTTATGTGGGAACATTTTACTACTAAACCTCTGGTAGATAATGGCACCTTTAGAAGATTGGGCGACTGCCCTACCCCATGGCCTTGTTTCGTAATCGCGGCCACGGATGCATTTATTACTAAAGAAACCGGCACTTTACGACACATTTTGGAAATAATAAATGGGTATACTTCCGAGTTCAAGCAAATTCCGAGTATCGATAGAACCTTGGCGAACCGCTACGGGCAACAATTAGCCGACATCCGCGATTGGCTGTCGATGACCCAATGGAGCCAAGAACAAATGAGTGCGAAAACCATTGACAATGTTCAAGATACCTTACTTCACTTAAAGTTAATTCAAAATAAACTTCCTGTAGAAAAACTACTTACCAATCAATAGCTTGCTGACCGTTATTCTCAAGAATTGCATTGGTTTTACTAAAATGTTTGTTCCCGAACCAATAGCCTCGGTTGGCACTTAATGGCGATGGATGGCCAGAGGTCAAAATATGATGTTTGTTGGTATCGATCAACGCTGATTTCTTTTTGGCGAAACCGCCCCAAAGTAAAAACACCAAACCTTCTCTTTCGTCTGATAACTTCTTTATTACTGCATCGGTAAAGGTTTCCCAGCCCTTATTTTGATGGCTGCCAGCTTGATGTGCACGAACGGTCAAGGTAGCGTTTAATAGCAATACGCCCTGATTGGCCCAACGCTCCAGATTGCCATTCTTTGGATACGGTTTGCCCAAGTCGGTCTCGATTTCTTTAAAAATATTGATCAACGATGGTGGGTGCGGAATGCTGTCTTTTACCGAAAAGCAAAGTCCGTTCGCTTGATTCGGGCCATGATATGGGTCTTGGCCGATAATGACCACTTTTGTTTTGTCGAATGGGCTATGGTCAAAAGCCGAAAAAATGTCGCCTCCTTTGGGGTAGCAGGTGTGGTTTTGGTATTCGGTTTTGACAAAACTTATCAGGGTTTTGAAATAGGGTTGTTCAAATTCTTGTGAAATTTGTTGTTTCCAGCTGTTGTGTATTTGTACGTTCATACTTTTTCATTCCCGTGTAAACGGGAATCTCTTTAATTTTGACTTAAAATTGAATATAATTTCAATTGCAAAAATAGTCAAATACTTACGGATTGTTTGTTAGATCAGGCCCTTGAAAAGATAAAATAATTCGACTAACTTCGTTATTTCTCGCTATAGATAATTTAAACTCTCCATAGCTCAATAGTTCTACAACATTTGAAGAAATGCGACTATTTTTGACAATCATACTTGTTTTATTAGTTTCCTGTAAAAATTCTGGGCAATCCAAAAAGGAAAGCTTTATTAATTTAAATGGTAACAAGATACACGTAAAAACATCTGGAAATGGTCGGCCAATAATTTTCGTTCACGGAGGATACCTCGATTTGGAAATGTGGAATTCACAAATAATGGAATTGAAAGATACTTACCAAACAATAAGATTTTCGGATTTAGGTCACGGCAAAACCATTAGTTCTAAAAAACCCATATTTGGATATGACATAATAAATGAATTAACTAATAAATATCCCTACGATAAATTTGTTTTGGTAGGTCTATCTTGGGGAGCAATGTTGAGTGTAGACTTTGCCTTAAATTATCCCGATAAAGTTGATAAATTAATATTGGTTTCGCCAGGATTGAATGGTTGGACATATTTTCAAGATAGTATTGCCTCAAGAAACAATAAATTAAGGCAAAAATCAATAGAAGATAGCGATACACTAAAAGCCGCTAAATTATTTCATCAGAATTGGGTAATTGGGCCAAGGCGAAAAAAGAGCGATTTAGATAGCCGATTTTATGTACATAGTTTAGAAATGATTACTAAAACTATGCGAAAACATAAATTAGAAAATTGGTCACAATTGGACACCATACCTGCCATTACAAGATTAGAAAATATACAACCAAAAACCTATATTATAATTGGCAGAGAAGATGCTACCGATATTTTACTGATAGCCGAAGAGTACCATAAACGAATTAATCATTCGAAAAAAATCGAATTGGACAGCGTTGCACATTTGCTAAATATGGAAACCAAAGCCAAATTCAATCGCATATTGAAAGAAATTTTGGATGAATAAAAACGGTGTAGGGCAACGTATTAAAATAATAGGACAACTGGTTGCTTAACAAAAGGTTAGTATACATTTGCGAGGTCACCCAATTTTTAAATTTAGCTTATTGATAAAGAAAAGATAACAAGAAAATTTTAAAAATTCGGCTTGTGCTTTATCCGAATGGTTAGCGTCTGTTTTCAGCCCTACTATTCTTGTAAAAAATCGATAACGAAAGCCCAAAAATTACAAATCTCGTCCCCAATCCCTACCTTTGCCATCGATTTTAAGAACAATGGCAGGTATTCACAGCAAAACACTTCAAGACCTTGAATTTCCGACGGTTTTACAACAGGTTTCCGCCCGTTGCGCCACCGAATTGGGGAAGTCCCGCGCATTGGATATTGTCCCTTTTTCCGACGAGGAAGCAATTCTTAATATCCTTGGTCAGACGGCCGAATATCTATCTTCATTTATTAGTGAAAACCGTATTCCCAATCATGGTTTTGATGCCATTGACAAGGAACTCCAGTTACTTAGAATAGAGAATACTACCCTTGAAGTCGGTAGTTTCCGAAAAATTGGGGCGATATGTGTAACTGCGGCGGCGCACAAGAAGTTCTTTAAAAAATTTAAGGAATACTATCCCCTGCTTTTCGCGGAGACCGAGAAGATTGCCGCGAATAAAGAAATTCCCGCTCAAATCGATACGGTTATCGACCGTTTTGGGGAGGTTAAGGACAAGGCTTCCGATGCTCTTTTTAGCATTCGAAGGCAGATGCACCAAGTAAAAGGCAAAATCGGACAAAGTTTCGCATCGGCGCTAAATATGTATCATAGCTCTGATTATTTGGATGATATTCGGGAGTCCGTTGTAGAAAACCGTCGTGTTTTGGCGGTCAAGGCCATGTACCGTAGAAAAGTGAAAGGTACCGTAATGGGTAATTCGAAAACGGGAAGCATCGTTTATATCGAACCCGAGGCGACTCTGCGCTATAGCCGAGAACTCAACAATCTCGAATTCGAAGAAAAGGAGGAGGTACAACGTATTCTCAACGAATTAACGAATCATATTCGTCCGTATGCATCGTTACTGGCGGAATATCAAGAGTTTTTGGCGCATATCGATATTACGGCAGCAAAGGCGAGATACGCTTCCGATACAAATTCGTTACTTCCGGAAATTAACTCTGAAAGACGATTGTACCTTCGAGATGCCTTTCATCCCCTACTCTATTTGAGCAACAAACTCCAAAACGAAAAGACGTATCCGCAGACTATTGAATTGCATCCCGAAAACCGGATTATCGTTATTTCGGGACCCAATGCCGGTGGAAAAAGTATAACCTTAAAAACTATTGGGCTACTTCAAGTAATGCTTCAATCAGGACTTTTAATTCCCGTTCATGAAAGGAGTTCCGTTTCTTTTTTCAAAACTATTTTAACTGACATCGGAGATAATCAGTCCATCGAAAACCACCTTAGCACCTATAGCTATCGGCTTAAGAACATGAACAATTTTTTGCGGATGTGCGATGAGGATACACTTTTTCTTATTGATGAATTCGGCACGGGAAGCGACCCAGAACTCGGTGGTGCCCTAGCGGAAGCCTTTTTAGAAGTATTTTACGAGCGTGGCACTTACGGTGTCATTACAACCCATTATGCCAATTTAAAGGCCTTGGCCGACGAGCTGCCTCATACCACAAACGCGAACATGCTTTTTGATGGTAGAACCCTAGAACCCACTTTTCAACTGGTTTTAGGGGAAGCTGGGAGTTCATTTACCTTCGAAGTGGCACAAAAAAATGGAATTCCCTATAGTTTGATCAATAAGGCCAAGAAGAAGATAGAGCGCGGTAAAGTCCGTTTTGATGCCACGATTGCCAAATTGCAAAAAGAGCGCAGCAAAATGGCCAAAACGGGCTCTAGACTGCAAGAAGAGGAGTCTAAAGCCCGCGAAGAAGCGGCCCGCTTGGAGAAATTGAACGCAAAGGTCAAAAGCAAACTGGAAAATTACCAAGAACTCTACGACCATGACCAACGGATGATTCAGTTAGGCAATAAGGTCAATAAAGCAGCGGATAAGTACTTTCGCGATAAAAAGAAGCGACCCTTGGTTTCAGAATTGATCCGTATCGTCGAAACCGAAAACAGCAAACGAAAGAAAAAAACGGCCAATGAGGCCAAGGTTGAGCGTACCAAAAAGGCGCAAGTAGCGCAAGAAGTGCAGCAAGAGGTAAAGGTTATTCGAGAAAAGAAAAAAGTAGAAAAGAAAAAGGCCGTCATCAGGGCAAAGAATAAACCGAAGCCGGTATTTGAAATTGGTGACCGGGTCAGAATGCACGATGGCAAGGCTGTGGGCAGCATCGATAAGCTCGAAAAAAATAAGGCCATTGTAAATTATGGTATGTTTACGACCAATGTGAGTGTTGACCAGCTGGAGTTGGTGGAAGCGAAAAAGAAATAGACGTCTTCGCGAGGAGGTACGACGAAGCGAACTGTTGATTTAATGACCTAAGTTCACCAGATTGCTTCGCTACTCGCGCAATGACCTGTAAGTAAAGATTCCCGTCTTCACTTCGACAGGCTCAATGACCATGCGGGAATGACAAAAATGGAAATGCAAAAAAAAATAATCCTTTTCGATGGCGTCTGCAACCTTTGTAATGGCGCAATTCAGTTTGCCATAAAACGAGATACCCAAGATACTTTTCGATATGCCGCGCTACAAAGTGATATTGGAAAAAAGCTGGCCGTAGAACGCAATATCGATACTTCAGAAGTCGATTCTATCATTTTGATCGATACGGGAGTGGCCTATTACACAAAATCTACGGCCGCCCTGGAAATTGGAAAACACCTTAAAGGATATCGCACCCTTTCATCGATACTGCTTTGGTTTCCCAGTACTTTACGAGACATCGTATATGATTTCGTGGCCCGAAACCGGTATCGGTGGTATGGCAAGAAGGACCAATGTATGGTGCCAACGCCGGAATTGAAGGCAAAATTTCTGGATTGACTCACTCAAGGGGATATTTCCCTAAACCAGCCCGCCTATTCACCTATTTTGCATTGTGTTGACACTAGGTTGTAATTAAGTTTATCAAAACTTTAAACAACCGTTATTATGAAAAAGCTCCTATTTTTTCTTGCGCTCTCCCCTTTCCTGATTTTTTCAAATAATCCCAAACTTCCATCGAAAATAAAAGAGGTAACCGTTTATCTGAGCGCGGCGCAGATTACAAGGTCCGCACTTTGCAACCTGCCTGCCGGGCCATCTGAAATTGTGCTGATCGGCCTATCCCCTAAAATCGACGAAAGTAGCATTCATCTTTCGGGACTGAAATCGGTCTCCATTCTTTCGACGTCCTATGACGTGAATTATTTGATCAAAAAAGAAAGCAATCCCGAGACTTTACAATGGGACCGCGAAATAGAGTCCATTGAGACTAAAGTTGCCCTTTTAAAGAACAAGATTCTGGGCCTGGAGGAAGAAGCCAAGGTTATTACATCCAATCGCATTGTCAGCTCTGATGCCCAAGAACTCAATTTGGAACGATTAAAGCAAGTCAGTATTTACTACCGAGAACGTACTACGGGTATTAAAAATGAAATTTTTAATACCAATTTGGAAATCAATCTCCATAATATCGAGAAACGTCAATTGCAATTACAACTCGCCGAACTCAACAACAGCCCTGAAAGGGAACAAGGCGAACTGAAAATAAAATTCGATGCACCAATGGCCACCGCTCTCGACTTAGAGATTTCCTATACCGTGCAAGATGCAGGTTGGGTTCCCTCATACGATATCAAATCGACCGATTTGAACGCTCCCCTGAAAATGAACTACAAGGCCAATGTATACCAAAAGACCGGTAACGATTGGAACGATGTCAAGGTCATACTTTCCACTGATAACCCGAATATCAATGTAGCCAAACCTAATCTGGGTACAAAACACCTTGATTTTGTAAGCGGCTACCGTAAACAATACTCTAATACCGTTAAGAAACAGAAGTATGTTCACAATCCCACTATCAAAAAAGTAGTAGGTACCGTTACCGATCCCGACGGCACTCCCCTGCCTAGCTGCAATATAGTTGTCAAAGGCACCGGTAATGCCGTACAGACCGATTTTGACGGCTATTTTATAATGGATATTGCCGAAGGTCAAGAACTGGTTTTTTCATATATCGGGTATAAAAACATGGAAATCCCCATATATTCAACTGTCATGAATGTTAGTATGGAAGAGGATGCACAGGCTTTGGATGAAGTGGTCGTAACCGGAATGGGGACAAAAAGAAGCGATTTGACGGGAGCGGTGACCAGTATTTCGGAAACATTGGCGGGCAGAGCTTCCGGAATAAAAATTAGGGGATATTCCAGCACCAAAAACTATTCAAGAACAGAAGCCCCCGAACCTAGCTTACCCCTGTATGTAATCGATGGAATTCCGATGGATGGTTTCGTAGAAGGCGACCTTGACGAAAACGAAATACAGTCCATCGAAGTGTTAAAGGGCACAAATGCAATTGCATTGTACGGAAGCCGAGGAGGTAACGGTGTCGTTATCATAACGACAAAGAAAAGTACGTTGCAAGATGACGTAACCAATACCAAATTCATCATCAAAAAACCGTATACGATTGTATCTGACGGTGATTTGACAGCTATCGCAATAAACACCTATGAATTCGATGCGAAATACGAATATTTTGCAGCACCAATAGTCAATGAAAACGTTTTTTTAACGGCAAGTCTTGCGGGGTGGGAGCAATTCAATCTATTGCCCGGAGAGGCCAATATTTATTATGCCGGTAGTTATTCCGGCAAAACGGTCATTGATCCCTACACTGTTAAAAAGGAAATCATCCTATCCTTAGGCATTGACCCGAATATTAGTATAAGCCGAAAACAAAACAAAAACTTTAAGAGCAAGTCATTTACTGGTAGTAATCGAATTTTAGACCGCACGTATGATTTAGAAGTGAAGAACAACAAGTCTGTAGCTATTGATCTGAAATTGATGGATCGTGTGCCCATATCGCAGAACAAAGACATCAAAGTAGATGATGTTGAGACATATGATGCCGAATACGATGGCAAAAAGGGATTATTGACCTGGAAGATGGAGCTGGCACCGAAAGAAATTAAGGCGAAAACATTTTCCTTTCAGGTCAGATATCCCAAGTATAAATCGATTTCGTTGTAGAAAATTTGAACAGTCTCTAAGACCTCGATGCACAAATCGAGGTCTTCTCTTTTAAGTTGCCATGTATTTTAAAACACGGTCTCGAATAGTCTAAAAATATGCTCGAAAGCGCTAACCGATATCCGTATTGTTCACTAATCTAGTTACACTTTTCAATGAAAATTTTTATGGACGATAAAATCAAAAAGTTGGCCTATACTGGCTACCTTGCCAAAGGTGCGGTGTATGCCATCACAGGTGTTCTGGCTTTTCTGGCCGCCTTTAACATGGGTGGTGAAAAAGCAGGTAAACTTCAGGTTGTTGAATTTCTGGAAAAGCAACCTTTCGGCAGGGTGCTTTTAGCAGTACTCGGCTTAGGTTTGATATGTTATGCCATTTGGCGTTTTATACAAAGTGTTCGAGACCCAGAAGGTATTGGTACGGACGGCAAGGCACTGGTCAAAAGAGTTAGCTTCTTTATTAGTGGACTTATTTATTTGGGGCTCGGAATATTTGCTATCGTAGACATCTTTTATGAACCATCTTCAGGTTCGGGTGGTGGCAAAAGTTCTTTCTTATCGGGAGATACCGGAAAGTATGTATTCGTAGTAGTTGGGATTGCCTTAGCGGGAAAGGGTATCTACCAATTCATAAAAGCATATAAAGGTGATTTTTGAAAAAATTCGAGATTCAGTCCTTACCTGATGGTTTTAAGCGTCGACTTATCGAGAACATGGGTTATGCGGGCTTGATTTCCCGAGGGGTGCTAACAAGTATAATCGCCTATTTCTTCTTAAAGGCAGGCTTTAGCCTTGGCGGTGGATCTGAAGATTTAAAAGGTACTTCGGAGGCTTTTTCGTTCATTCAACAGAATTCATCCGGGCCTTGGTTATTAGGCCTTGTAGCTTTAGGATTGGTCTGTTACGGTATTTACATGTTTACTTTATCAAAGTATAGGAAGTTTCACGCGTAAATTTCACTTAAAAATTTCATCCAAAGCCCCAAAATAGGTACTTTCAAAATTCGTAAGGTCATTGTGACTAGCTCCTTTTACAGGGTAGAATTTCTTGATTTCGGCCTTGGAAAGTTTAAAAAGTCGCTCTCCATTATCAAAAGGTATCAGACCGTCGGCGGTGCCATGAATAATATAGGTGGGAATACCGATTTCTGCGATGTTCCGATCATTTTGAAACTTAAATTTTAAAAGGTATTTTGAAGGAAGGAAGGGATATTCTTTCTGGGCAACTTCCAAAATACTCATGGGCGTAGATTCCAACACCAACTTCTGGGGATTTCTATACCTTGCGAGGTGCGTTGCAAAAAAACCGCCTAATGACCTTCCGAAGAGTGTTATTTCATCTGCTGCAAAGTAATTTTCACAATACTCGTAAAATAAAAATCCATCGTCGAGCATCGGTTTTTGCCGCCTTTTTCCCGTACTTTTTCCGTATCCGCGATAATCCCAGACGACAACATCATATTGATAACGGTTCGACAGTTCTTCTGCCCAAAGGCCCCAGTCATTCAAATCACCTGCGTTACCATGGCAATACAAAATAACGCCCTTCGGATTTGATTGTTTGAAATGTATTCCATTTAATAGCGCGCCATCCTGTGCTTTTAGAAATATTTCTTCAAAGTCACTTTCGAAGACGAAGGCGTGGTCATGTGGTAACGCAGTACTTCTAAAAATTAATTTTTCCTGAAATAAGTATAACATGCCTAAGATTACGATTGCGGTTAGTACACTACTGATCAAAAATCGGGCCGCCCGTTTCAAACCATCCTTTTTTTCCGCCTAAAATTAAGGCTACTGGTATTCGGATCGATTTCTTTGGGGAGCTTGGCGTGCAAGATTTCCTCCAGATAACGATGGTACTGCGGAAACGTATGCATATTATTATGTCCGCCATCGATTATGGGGTATAAACGGGTGCGGTGGGCATTTATTTTAGAGAGTTTGATACTCGTCTTAAACGGTATCAACTTGTCGTTAGTACCGTGGATTATCTTAATGGGGCATTTGACATATTGTATCCATTTATACGTTCTAATAGGAAATCGCAACAGCAACGACATCGGCATTATGGGGAGATATTTTTTAGCAATACGTCTCATGCTATAATAGGGAGCATCCAAAATCAACATTCGCGGGTTGTTTCTCGAGGCTAGTTTAGTCGCAAAGCCTGAACCCAAAGACCTTCCGTAGAGCACGATATACTTTTCGTCGACTTGTTTTTTGAGCTCTTCATAGACATACTGAAGGTCGTTTTTTATGCCCTCTTCTGTGCGAATACCGGTACTTTTTCCGAAACCCCGGTAATCGACCATAAGCACATCGAAACCATGCCTGGTAAAATCGATCGCGAATTTGCCCCACCCCTTCAAACTTCTGGAATTGCCTTTCAGGTATAGCACAACGCCCTTGGGTTCCTTAACCTTGAAATGCACTCCATTCAGGTTTACACCATCGGCAACTTCGATATTATACTCGTCAAAAACTTGATTTTTATACTTGAATTCAAAATCTTCGGGAAGTTTCTCCGGTTTGAAAATAAGACGCTCTTGCAAGAAATACGTGGCAATGTTCATCAGAACAAACAGAACAACGATAATCGTTATTACTATGGGCCAGTTCATTGGTCACACGGATTTAGTTAAAAGAGTGTATTTTCAACCTACAGGGGTTATTTTATTGTAATCCATGAGGATGTGTTTACTTGACATCCTCTAAATTATCATCCCAATTCTTGACTTTCGGTTTCCCCATTTTTCCAACGGACTTGGCGACCATCATGGCCACGGTGGCATCTCCGGTAACGTTAACAACGGTGCGGAGCATATCTAAAGGCCTGTCAACGGCAAATATCAAGGCAAGGCCAATGGCCAACTTATCGGGTGGAAAACCAATGGCCTCTAAAACGATGACGAGCATTACCATACCCGCTCCTGGTACGGCGGCCGAACCGATAGATGCCAATAATGCCGTAAGCACAATAGTCAATTGTCCTGAAAATGTAAGGTCAAAACTGAGTGCCTGAGCAATAAAAACAGCCGCCACGCCCTGGTAGAGACTCGTGCCGTCCATGTTTATAGTAGCCCCTACGGGAAGCACAAAGCTGGAAACCTCTTTATCAACACCGATATGTTCCTCGACCCGTTCCATAGTAACCGGCAAGGTCGCGGCACTTGAACTGGTGGAAAAAGCCAACAATTGGGCCGGACTCATCTTGGAAATAAATGTCCATGGATTATAGCGCGTAAATGTCGAGACAACGATACAATAAAATGCGATCATCAAAAGCAGGCCTAAAACCACCACGCCCGCATACTTCAATAAGGCCAATAATATATCCGGATCTCCCGAAGAAACCACCACATTGGCCAATAAGGCGAATACGGCAATCGGAGCCGTAAGCATAATTAAATCTACCATCTTCAGTACTACATCGTTTAGCGAATCAAAAAAGTCTTTTAGAGGTTTTGCCCTTTTTTCTCCGATCAACAGCATAGAAATACCCAAGAAAATAGTGAAAAAGATAACCTGTAGCATCAAACTATTATCCCCAAGGGCCGCTACGGCATTATCGGGAACCATATCTTCGAGAAACTGAAGTGGGCCACTGCCTTGTTGCCTAGAAGCTTCCTCCAATTTTGAAGTTACCCCGCTATCGCTTGAATAGGTTTCGGTAAGCTTCGCAATCGTCTCCTCTGAAATACCTTCTCCGGGCTTCATGACATTGACCAAAAGAAGGCCAATGGTAATAGCTACAACCGTTGTGCAGATGTAGATAAGAATAGTTCGTAGACCTATATTACGAAATTTCGAGATGTCTTTTAAGTCGGAAATACCTTTGACCAACGAAGCCACGATTAGGGGAATCGCGATTAGTTTCAGAAGTTTTACAAAAATCGTCCCAAGAGGATTTATCCAATCTTGAATGAATTCGGCACCCCACGATATCTGTATCATACCGAACCCAAACAGGATTCCGAGTACCATTCCTATTAAAATCCTCCAGTGTAATTCGAGTTTTGGCATGTTTTGGGTTTAGGTAAGAAAGATACTGTTTTTGAAAAGAAGGTGAAAAATCAAAAACCTAAAGACGCATTAAATTATTATTTTATCAAAAAACCAATGCTCATTTTGCTTTTATGGTTCGATTGAGCAAAGAATAATCCGCTAAAACCAAAGCGGTCATCGCCTCAACGATAGGTACGGCGCGAGGTACCACACATGGATCATGACGCCCCTTACCCTTGGCCTGCACTTTATTGCCCTCTTTATCAATGGTCTCATACGGCTGTATAATGGTCGCAACCGGCTTGAAGGCTACGTTGAAGTAGATATCCATGCCGTTACTGATACCACCCTGAATACCTCCGCTATAATTCGTTTTGGTACTGCCATCTGAATTGAATTGGTCGTTGTGCGCGCTTCCTTTCATTTGAACCCCTTCGAATCCGCTACCGTATTCGAAGCCCTTTACGGCATTGATCGATAACATCGCTTTGCCCAATTCTGCATGTAGTTTATCAAAAACAGGTTCTCCAAGGCCCACGGGAACATTTTGGGCCACACAGCCAATTATTCCGCCAATGGTATCGCCCTCTTTACGTACCTCCTTGATGTAATCTTCCATTTTAGCCGCCATTGCAGTATCCGGACAACGAACGTGATTAGTTTCCGTTAACGAAAAATCAAGTTCTTGGTATGGTTTATCCAGCTTCAACGTACCTACTTGAGATACGTAAGCATTGATTTTAATTCCTGACAACAATTGTTTTGCAATGGCACCTGCCACTACCCTACTGGCCGTTTCACGTGCAGAACTTCTTCCGCCGCCTCGATAGTCTCTGAAACCGTATTTTTGATCATAGACGTAATCGGCATGCGAAGGGCGGTACGAATCTTTGATATGTGAATAGTCGTGCGACTTCTGATTGGTGTTATGAATGGCAAAACCAATGGGTGTTCCTGTAGTTTTCCCTTCAAAAATTCCGGAATAGAACTCAACGGTGTCCGGCTCTTTTCTTTGGGTCACAATAGCGGATTGTCCAGGCTTTCTACGGTTCAGGTCATTTTGAACTGCTTCTAAGTCAATATCGATACCTGAGGGACATCCGTCAATAACCCCGCCAATAGCCACACCATGCGATTCACCGAAAGTCGTTAATTTGAAAAGGTTTCCAAAAGTGTTTCCTGCCATTATTTTTAGTTAAAGATGAAAAAAGTTAAAGAGTTAAGGAAAACACATAAAAAGAGGTTTCCGCTGCAATTATACTTTTACTCTTTCGCTTATTTACTTTTATACATTATCGGCCCAAAGATAAATGTTAATGCATACATACAGAAATCAATCAATCAGCGCGTTTTTTAGAATTGTTACCGGATGTAGGGCTTTGCGCTGAGTTCCATCGAATATCTGATGGCGACAACTCGTTCCATTTGCCGAAATTATGGTGTCTTCGGATGATTTTCTAACGGATGGGAAAAGCTTTAGTTCCCCGATTTGCATGCTGACTTCGTAATGTTCCTTTTCATAACCAAAAGACCCTGCCATACCACAGCAACCTGAACTGATAATTGTAACCGAATAATTTTCGGGAAGGTTCAATACATCGAACGTCACTTTTTGATTGCTCAAAGCCTTCTGGTGACAATGACTATGGATTTTTACGGTTTTAGCTTCTTTTGTGAATAGGTCCACAGTCAATTCGCCCTTTTGTATTTCGTGTGAGAGGAATTCCTCCAACAAAAAAGCATTTAATGCGATGGCGTTGGTAGTCTCCAAATCATCGTACATGCGCTTATATTCATCACGAAAAGTCAAAATGGCCGAGGGTTCCAGACCGATTACGGGCCAGCCTTCATCGGCGAACTTCTTCAATTTCGGAATGTTGGTTAAAGCCAATTTTTTTGCTTGTTTCAAAAAACCTTTTGAAAGGTAAGTTCGCCCGCTTTCCCCATAAAAAAGCTTTACATCATAGCCCAAACGGATTAACAGTTCTATAGCATCCTTACCTAAATCGATATCCAAATACCGACTGAATTCATCAATATAAAGAACAATTTTTCGTTTTGAACTATTGTTTTGGTTTTTAAATGATTGTAAATAATTATCGAAATCAAAACTTGATACTTTTGGTAGGCTTCTTTCAACAGCTACTCCGGCAGATTTTTTCAATAGCCTACCAAAAAAATCGGAGTCATAAATCGCATTGGTCAGTCCCGACATTTTGCTACCTATGCGATTCAATTTGGTGTTATATGCGAATAGCTTACTGCGTAATGTATAGCCGTTTGCCTCTTGATATTGGTATAAAAATTCAGCTTTTAGGGTTGCTACATCAACATTACTCGGACATTCGCTACCGCAGGCTTTACAGCTCAGACATAAATCAAAAACCGCTTTAAGTTCAATTTGGTCGAATCTGTTTTTTTTGTCCGATATTGTTAGAAACTCCCGTAACGCGTTAGCCCTGCCCCGGGTGGTATCTTTTTCGTTTCTAGTCGCATGATAACTGGGACACATGGCTCCGCTCATATGCTCGGTTTTTCTACAATCGCCACTACCATTACACTTTTCGGAAGCCTTTAGAATACCCTCGCTATCCGAAAAGTCGAGCAGCGTGCTTATTTTCGGTTCTCTCCGGTCAATTTCATACCGCAGGGATTCATCCATCGGATAGGCATCGACAATCTTACCCGGGTTAAAAATGTTCTGCGGATCAAAATACGATTTGATACGCTTCAATAGCTCATAGTTTTCTTCACCTATCATCAAGGGAATGAACTCCGCACGAACGATTCCATCTCCATGTTCCCCACTAAAAGAGCCTCTGTATTTCTTGGTCAACTTCGCCACATCGGTAGTAATACCGCGAAACATACCCACATCGGCCGATTGCTTCAAGTTCAATATAGGCCGTAAATGAAGCTCTCCTGCCCCGGCATGGGCATAATACACGGCGTTTTGACCGTAGCCTTTCATGATTTTGGTGAATTCTTTGATAAAGTCACTTAAATCTTCTAAAGCGACCGCAGTATCTTCTATGCAGGCAACAGCTTTGTTATCACCGACCATATTGCCCAACAGACCAAGACCGGCCTTTCGCAATTCTATGGCTTTGTTGATGTCATCACCTATTAAAACAGGGTTGGCGTAACTTAAGCCAGAAGCGGCAATAGTTTCTTTTAGTTTAGAAAGCTGATTTTCTAAATCAGCTTCGGTATCCGCTTTTACTTCAAGCATTAGCAACGCAGCGGGGTCGCCTTCGACAAAAAAACGATTTTTAAGCTGTTCACGATTGTTTTTGGTGCAATCGAGAATAACCCTATCCATCATCTCACAGAGATGTAGGTTGTGGTTCATTACCGGGGCAACGTCGGAAAGACAATCTTCCAAACTTTTATAATGTGTCACAATCATTGCGGAACACTTCGGCGGAAGGTCATCCAATTGCAATGTGATTTCGGTAGTGAATGCCAAAGTGCCTTCGCTTCCACTCAATAGTCTGCAAAGGTTTAAATCGTTGAAACCCTCTCCAAAAACTGCGTTATCCAATAACTCGTCTACCGCGTAACCTGTATTCCGTCTGTGAATCTCAGGTTTAGGAAATTCGGAAATAATATTTTTTCGTATCTCTTTATCCGATAGTTCTTTGTGTATATTTTTATAAATAGATGATTCAAGTGGTCCTCCATCTAATTTATTCTTAAAATCAGACTTGGAAAGTGCCTTGAACTCGGCTTCGCTTCCATCGGAAAGTATCGTTTTTAAAGAAACGACCTTGTCTCTGGTAACCCCATACTGAATAGATGTTGTACCCGAAGAATTGTTGCCGACCATTCCTCCTATCATACATCGATTTGCCGTAGATGTATTAGGGCCAAAAAAGAATCCATGCGGAGCCAAATACTGGTTTAGTTCATCTCGAATTATTCCCGGTTGAACAGTAACTTGTTTCTTTTCTTCATCCAAGGAGATGATTTTTGTAAAATGCTTAGAAACATCGACCACAATACCATCACCGACACATTGTCCGGCCAAAGAAGTTCCGGCCGTTCGGGGAATAAGACCTACTTTATTTTTACCTGCAAAAACTATTAGTTTCTTAATGTCATCGATAGTTTCCGGAAAGGCGACGGCAACTGGAGTTTTGCGGTACACAGAGGCATCTGTAGCGTAAAGTGCGTTGGTCAACTTATCAGATAACAATTGACCTTGCAGCGATTCATTAAGTTGAGGAAGTAAATTTTTATCCAACGGAAAACAATTTTGACCGCTAAATTAAGTTTTTATGGTTGAAAGGGGTAACCAAATGCTTCTTTTAGAACCAAAAATGAACAATAAAATGAGAAATTTCAAAGTATTTCTACTCTTGTCCATCTGCACAGCATTCACGTCAATGTACTCACAAGAAATAGCCGACCATGCTTTGGGGCTGCGTCTTGGGGAGAGTGATGGTTTTGGCGCGGAACTATCATATCAAAAATCCATAGGGCGTTATACCCGTGCAGAAATCGATTTCGGATGGCGCGACAGCAGGGAATTCGACGCCCTTAAATTAGCAGCCTTATACCAGTGGGTACACGCAATAGACGGCGGGCTACAATGGTATTATGGTTTCGGTGGCGGTTTGGGCAATGTTGATTTTGAGGCAAGACTCGATGGCGACAACCAGCCTTTCACGCCAGATGGGGGCTTGTTCGTATTTGCGGCTGGCGATGTTGGCATCGAATATAATTTTGATATGCCACTTCTTATTTCTTTAGATTTTAGGCCTGAACTCGGTGTTATCGGTTATGGAGGATTCGACAATAGATTCGATTTCGATATAGCCTTAGGTGTGCGCTATCAGTTTTAAGGTAATATCAAATTCTTTATACAAAGCTCTTGACATACAAATGTTAAGGGTTTTTTTTATTTTACACGATATGACTACATTTGCGCTTCTTAAACCAAAATGATGAAAAAAATAGTATTGTCAATATGTATTTTTGTCGGTCTTATGGCCTGCAACCAAAAGCCTGAAGGCTATTCCATCGCAGGAAATCTAACAGGCGAAGTCGAAAACGGCACTAAGGTATTCTTAAGGCAAATAGGCGACAACGGGCAGCCTGTCGACATCGATACCACTACGGTCGAAAACGGAAAATTTACGTTTACCGGCCAAGCCGATGTGCCCGAAATGCACTTGATCGCGGTCGATAAATTAATGGGTGGTATAGCCCTAATGCTTGAAAATGGTGAAATACAACTTACCGCACAGAAAGACAGTATTAGTTTTGCGAAGGTTGAGGGAACGCCTCAAAATGAAGTATTTTCCGATTATATGGAGCAACAGAAGGAGATTAGCTTTCGCGCCCAATCGATACAGGAGGATATGCAAAAGGCGAATATTTCAAAGGACACGGCTACGGCCATTTCGTTACGTGATGAAATGATGGAACTTCAAGATGAGTACAAAAACTTTGAACTAAAGTATATCGAAGACCACCCTGATGCCCTTATTTCGGCTCTCTTGATTGACCGCGCAATAGGTGGACGTGCAGTTACCGCCGAAGAGGCCCAAGGTATGTACGATGCACTTTCCCCAGAAATCAAAAAAACGAAAACAGCGCAGAAAATATCGGAAAAACTAGAAGCTCAAAAACAAGCTGAGGCGAATGAAAAGAACACCAGTATTGGCGCCAAGGCCCCTAATTTTTCTGCTCCGAATCCCGAAGGAAAAGAACTTGCGTTGAACGATGTATTGGGCAAGGTTACCCTGGTCGACTTTTGGGCGGCATGGTGTAAACCTTGTCGTGCCGAAAACCCTAATGTGCTTGAGGTCTATAACAAATACCACGATAAGGGATTGAATATCATAGGAGTTTCATTAGACAGGACTGCCGAAGCTTGGAAAAAGGCGATTGTCGACGACAGATTGCCTTGGCATCAAGTTTCGAACATTGCCTATTTTAACGACCCGATCGCAAAACTCTATAATGTAGACGCAATTCCCGCAGCATTCTTATTGGATGAAAACGGTGTAATCGTTGCTAAAAACCTCAGAGGCCCTGCTTTAGAACAAAAAGTAGCGGAGCTTTTGAACTAGTCGTAACTTTATATAGAAGCGATTTAGACTTTCTGCATTTGCTAAAACCTGCCTGCCGGCAGTCAAGAATTGCTCTTTTTCAGCTGTCTTTCGCTTTTTTTTTCCTTCCGCAGCTATTTTACCAGCCCGTACCGGTCGGGCGGATGCAACCAAAAAAAGCCATCAAACATGTAAAAAAAGGCTAATTTTCGGCTAAATGCAGAAAGGCTAAATCACTTCATAACAAAAATCCCCGTTCGGATAACCGAACGGGGATTTTTTTATGACATCTATGTGTCAATTAGAATTTATTTTGAACATCTACAAAATCACCTTTTACAGTTGCATTTGTATCCTTTTTAACACTTCCAAAAATGTTAACCACAGAATCAACGCCAAGGAATTCGAGTGTCGCTCCATCTTCGAGAATTAAATCCCCATAGATATTCAAGACGCCTTCTATCCTTAAAGTAGCACCACCTTTAACGGTTATGTTTTTCCTTTTGTTGTTTCTTCCTATAGATAAAGTACCTCTCATTTCAAACAAACCATCTTCATTGACCGTGGAATTATTGTTAACCGTCCAAGAGCCACATAATAGCAATGAGCCATCGACCGTGATTTTGCTGAAAAACTTTAACCCTTGATATTCTGCGGTATCGCCTTGAGCAATAGAAAGGTTTGATTTGCCAGAGTAAAAGGGCAAACCTTCACAACGGGTCACTAAGCTTTCTATGGGCCTGTTCAGTTTTACAATTTGTAAACCTGATTTTCCCGATGCGGCGAAAACATAATCTCCTTTCGTCTCTACATAGTTGATAGAACCGTTCAGATCAATAATACCCACCAAATCGGTGTTACCGCCTTGATCTTCAGATAAACATAGACCTGCGCCGCCATTGGCCATCAATAAAATACCTTCATTTGTTGCTACTGCATTGGTTACAATATCGCTTTGGGCGGTACCTTCAGGGTTTATCAAAATTGGAACATACTCCAATAAAGAACCGGTAGATTTATCATAGATTCCGGCTCCTTTCGAGCCTTCTGATACTACAAGGTGGTTTCCAGAGATATCTATTGTTCTCTTACTAAAATCGCCAAAATCAGAATCAATGGCAATCTCCTTTTGAGAAGTGAGGCTCATATCGAGAAAACTAACTCCTTTACTTGCATCTAGTATTGCTATTGTTTCATTATCCACGGCAACCGAGCGTAAGTCGGTAAAAGATGCATCATTTTGTACTGACAAATCAGATTTCTTGTAAGATGTTAATAAACCATCTTTTCCGCTTGTTACGAAAACGCTGCTGGCGGTAACCGCAACATCGGTAGCATTGAATCCTTCTTGAAATCCGTAGGTCAATCCTGCACTCGTATTCATTCTTCCGCCAGAAACAGGAATTTTTACCACAAATGAGTTGGAAGTAGCTCTTACCGATTTTTCAGCATCTACACCACCGACTGCATATACAAATCCATCATTATATTCAATTGCATTGACATCTGCATTTGTGTAATACAATCTAGAGGTAACCCGAGGGTCGTGAGGGTCGCTAACGTCTACTATGTCTATGGCTCCTGCATAACCGTCTTCAACGGTATTATAGGATACATAGGCATAATTACCGTCAACATGAACATGGGATGCCGTAAGGTTTTCGCCTCCACTATACGATGGAGGGGCTACCCGCGCAACTAAAGTCAAAGGATAATCACCAGCTTCGTCGTTAAGGAACTTCGAAGTTTTACCTGTGAGAAAAGCTTCACTTGCGATTTCTAAAACACCGGCGTCATCGAAAAGTATACTATTTTCTAAAACAGATCCATTGCTTTCAATAGAAATATCTTCTGAAGGGTCGCTGAACACTGTAGTTTCGTCACTACAAGATGTTGCAAATACGATAGCCGCAATTGCGGCGAAGGAAACTTTTTTCATTATTAGTAGGTTTAAATTGTAATCAGATTTGGATTCTAATTGCTCTTTTAACGTGGAAAGTGGTCGAAGTGTATATTTCTCTACTTTATTTTCGATGAAGTGCAGTAAAAGCCGATCTTCCGCTCACTTACGGACACAAGATGATCTGCGTAACCATAATTTAAAGAATAGTTAGAGATTTAAAAAACTTAAATCTTTCCCATTTTTTCCATAATAAATAGGATAACGATGGGTACGGCAAGTAGACCGACCATCAAGGGTTCATCGACCAACAAATCGGGCTTAAAAAGTAAAGTTGTAACGTAGCCTCCGATGGCCCCGCCAAAATGCGCGGTATGACCAATATTACCTGAACGGCTCTTCATACCGTAAATGGAATATAAAAGATAACCGATACCAAAAACATAGGCAGGCAACGGTATAGGAATGAACATAATGCCAAGTTGCATTTCGGGTTCTAGTAAAATGGAGGCATATAAAATACCTGTAACGGCCCCACTTGCGCCAACAGCGCTGTAGTGTGGTTCACTTTTATGAAAGAAAAGTGCCAATAGGCTTCCGGCTAAAAGGCTAATAAAATACAAGCCGATAAACTTTCCGCTACCAAAATAGTTAATGACTACGGGCGCAAAAAAATAAAGCGTGAACAAATTCATGAAAATGTGGGCTACATCAACATGTAAAAACCCAGAAGTTAGCATGCGTTCTTTCTGTCCGGCATTGATGGCGGATATATTGAATTTATACCGTTCAAAAAATGAGGTATCGTTAAAACCTTTAATCGAAACAAGAATATTTGCGGCAATGACCACGATTGTGGCAATGTCAATGTCGTGCATGGAAAGACGGTTAATTTCGTGCGCAAATATAGCTATATTTGCCCACTAAAACCTATTCATGCAGTTGCTCGTTTTCGTTCTGGTCTACCCGCTGTTATGGACAATATCCATATTACCATATCAATTGTTCTATGGTTTTTCGAACGTGATGTTCTTTTTGGCCTATCGTATCTTCGGCTATCGAAAAAAAGTAGTACGCGGCAACTTGGAATTGGTGTTTCCGGACAAAACAAAATTAGAGTTAGATAACATCGAGATTCAATTTTATCGCCATATGTGTGATATGTTTTTGGAGATGGTAAAAACAATGAGCCTTTCCAAAGCAGCAGTAAAGAAACGATATGCCGTTCAAAATATCGAGGTCTTGCAGAAAATCGAGAAAGAGAAAAGTATTCTCATTGTCTGTTCGCATTATGCCAATTGGGAATGGAACGTAAGCATCAACAATTATGTGAACGCCAAGGGATATGCCGTTTACCAAAAAATAAGTAATGATTATTTTGATCGGTGGATAAAAAGGGTACGCGCCCGATGGAATACGACTCTGATTACACGAAAACAAGTGGTGAGAACCGTTGTAGCAAATAAGAGGGATAATGTCACCGGCATTTTCGGCATGGTCAGTGACCAGTCTCCGCAAAAGCATTTGGCACATTATTGGACCGAGTTTATGGGAATAAAAGTTCCTGTAGTTAACGGTGCGGAAATCATGGCCCGTAAAATGGACTTGGCCGTAGTATTTTTAAAAGTCTCCAAGGTAAAAAGAGGCTATTACAAAGCAGAATTTATTCCAATAACAACTTCTGGGGCCACTACCGAAAACAATGAAATAACCGATGCGTTTTTGCGTTTGGCGGAACAACAAATTCAAGAAAAACCAGAATTTTATTTATGGACACATCGCCGTTGGAAGCACAGAAACAATGTGCCAGAAGAGTTTCAATAGCTAGCTCGCAGGCATCAAAAATAGTTATGGAGTAAATACCAATGTGGCGATTATAACACAATGATCTGTCGCATAATTTTCGCATAAAACCTCATAATCAATAACGTTCCATTTTTCAGGCATATTGAAAAGTATATGATCTATACTGACTGATGGTTCTTTAGAAGACCACGTTGGTAAATAGGCATTGGGAGAATCTGGTTTGGTAAATTCCTCTAAAAGTATTTTTATTGGCTTGTCATCCGGTTCGGCATTCAGGTCGCCGGCAATAATGGTCGGGTATTCCGTATTCCTCAACTTCTCTACTAAAGCTTGGGCTTGCATTACCCTGTCCTTCTCATTTTTCTGATGGTCTAGATGTGTGGCTACAAATTGAATATGGTTACCTCGTTCCGTCTCTATTCTGGTAATTAAGGCAGCACGAGGTTCGGATTCGGGCAAATGTGGTAATTTGAAATTTTCACTTCCCAAAAATGTGTATTTAGATAGCACCGCTTCTCCATACTCCCCTCCATCAAAATACATGGCACGTGCAAAAAGGGACGCCATTTTCGTTCGGTATCCCAATTCAGTCGGCAAATCGTATTCTTTTGCCCTAGCGGTCTTAAAGTCGACTTCTTGCATGGCAACCAAATGCGGATCGTAATGCTTAATGATATTAGCAATCGTATCTAGATTAAAGTCATTTTTGGTAGTGGCCCCATGTAAGATATTGAAGCTCATAACACGCAGCGTATCTGCTTGTGAGTAGCCATTGTACAAAACACAGCTTATAAAAATAACCAAGGCAAAGCGCGGTTTTAGATTCATTCAATATCCGATTAAATTCCAGCCACGGTTTTTATCTCTCCAATAATGCGGTCAGCAAGACCATCGGCTTCTTTTTGACTTTTTGCTTCGGTATAGATCCGGATTATCGGCTCGGTGTTGGATTTACGTAAGTGAACCCAGTTTTCCGGAAAATCGATTTTGACGCCGTCAATTGTAGAGATATCTTCATTTTTATATTTCTCGGCCATTGCGCTTAGAATACCATCCACATCTAAACTGGGTGTCAGCTGAATTTTCTTTTTGCTCATAAAGTAGGAAGGGTAACTGGCACGAAGCTCGGCAACCGTTCCTCCCTTTTCTGCCATCAACATTAGAAACAAGGCCGTACCGACCAAAGAATCACGCCCGTAATGACTCTCAGGATAGATGATACCACCATTGCCTTCGCCACCAATAATAGCATTGTTAGCTTTCATTTTGGTAACTACATTAACTTCTCCTACTGCAGCTGCTTCATAGGTACCACCATGTTTTTGAGTAATATCTCTTAACGCTCTAGAAGAGGATAAGTTAGAAACTGTATTTCCTTTTGTTTTACCCAATACATAATCTGCACAAGCAACTAAAGTGTACTCTTCTCCAAACATTTCACCATCATCGCTAATAAAAGCTAAACGGTCTACATCTGGATCTACAACAATACCAAAATCGGCCTTTTCTTTAA
>ENA-ORXU01000793-ORXU01000793.1-marine-metagenome-genome-assembly--contig:-NODE-793-length-32350-cov-3.395532_pt1 | contig 32350 bp, 29 predicted proteins | sample MGYA00237869_ERZ511484 | MGnify/ENA metagenome assembly ERZ511484 | reverse complement strand
ATATGATCGGTTTGAGGATAACTACCGCATCACCTACGGCCTCGACTGGAAGCTGCGCGCAAATGAATTCAATATTGATGTCAATGTCGGGCAAAGTTTCCGCCTGTCGAACCGCTCCACTATTCTGCCCGACGGGACGGGGCTGTCGGAAAAAGTATCGGATATCGTTGGCCGAACCAAAGTACGTTTCAAGGATCTCGTGCAACTTGAGCACCGGTACCGGCTCGATAAGGACAGTCTGGCCGTTAGGCGCAACGAAATTGACGCGACTGTTGGCACGCGCGGCACATATCTTACGCTTGGCTATTTGCGGCTGAACCGCGACATCATTGATCTGGAAGATCTGGCCGATCGCGAAGAATTGCGCGCTGGCGCCCGCGTCACAGTGGCGCGCTATTGGTCTGTGTTCGGCTCCGCCATCATCGATTTGACGAGCGCGCGTGAAGACCCGAATTTCACCTCTGACGGGTTTGAACCCATCCGCCACCGGTTGGGCGTCGCCTATGACGATGACTGCCTGACATTCAGTGTCACATGGAAACGCGATTATCAGGATACCGGCGATGCCCAGCGCGGCAACAGTTTCCTTTTCAGACTGGCATTTAAAAATCTCGGCGTGTAATGCCTAACTCTTACATCGCGTCATAATGTCTGCTCATGTAACGTTCAGGCATGTTTCCTATAGTCAGCTTTACTTTTCCATCAGATTGCAGGCAGATATTATGAGTTTTTCGAAACGCTTACCGTTTATGTTGGCAGCAGGTTTACTGACTTCAACGTCGTTATTCGCGCAGACTGTGGCCGATGAAAACGAGCCTGAAGCGACGCTGAATATTCCATCGGTCGGCCAGACATTGTTCGGTAAATCCGATCCCAATGTGCGGCGCGCAACGGCAAAGGTGAATGGCGACATTATCACCGGAACCGATGTTCAGCACCGGCTGGCATTGATTGTGCAGGCAAATGGCGGCCAATTGCCTGCCGAGGAAATTGCGCGTTTCCGGACGCAAATCCTGTCGAACCTGATCGATGAAACGCTACAGATGCAAGAAGCAGAAGCGCAGGAAATCGGCGTATCTGACCAAGAGGTAGATGATTATTTTGCGTCGGTAGCGCAGCAGAATTACAAGCGCACGCCCGGCGATACCGATACGTTCCTCAAATCTTTCGGCTCGTCTGCGGATTCGGTAAAACGGCAGATAAAAGGAGAGCTTAGCTGGAACCGTCTGCTGCGCCGCAATGTCGAACCGTTCATCAATGTGAGCGAGGAAGAAGTAAACGCGATCATTGAGCGGATTAACGCCAACAAGGGGACATCCGAATTTCATCTGGGTGAGATTTACCTGTCGGCCACACCCGAAAATCAGGACCAGATTGTTGCCAATGCGCAGCGGATCGTAGAGCAACTGCGCGAAGGCGGATCATTTGTCGCCTATGCCCGCCAATTTTCCGAAGCCTCGTCTGCCGCGGTAGGCGGCGATCTGGGTTGGTTGAAAGCTGCGCAATTGCCGCAGACATTGGCGGCTGCGGCTGGCAAGATGACACAGGGCGAAGTCGCGGTTGTGCCATCGCCGGGCGGGCTTTCCATCTTGCTGATGATCGACCGCCGCGAAGTTGCGACGGCTGATCAGCGGGATGCCGTGCTAAGTTTGAAACAGCTGTCGGTTACCTTCCCTAAAGGCATGACTGAGGCACAGGCCCTGCCAAAGGTCCAGCAGTTCAAGGCGCGTATAGAAAACATCAATGGTTGCGGGGCGGCTGATGCCATCGCTGCGGAGCTGGGCGCAGAAATCGTCAACCGCGACGGGATCAAAATCCGCACGCTGCCGGGGCCGTTGCAGGAGGTTATGTTGAACCTGCAGGTGGGACAGGCCACACCGCCTTACGGCTCTCTCGCCGACGGGGTTCGTTCCTTTGTGGTGTGTGGCCGTGATGCGCCAGAGACGGCGACCACCCAATCGTTTGATCAGATTATGCAGGAACTGGAGAACAAACGCGTCGATCGGCGCGCCCGGCTTTATCTTCGCGACCTGAGGCGTGATGCAATCATCGAATATAACTGATCCGGATCGCCTGCCGACGGCTATCTCCATGGGTGATCCGGCAGGGATCGGCCCCGAAGTCATCGGCAAAGCCTGGGCCAATCGTCATCACGCCGCACTCAAACCCTTTTTTGCGGTCGGCGATGTGGCGGCTTTCGCACCGCATTGGAATGGCCCGGCGGTGCAGATCAGCGACCCCACCGAATGCGCAGCGATGTTTGACACTGCGCTGCCCGTTGTCAATGTATCGCAATGCGGCGATGTAACCCCGGGCGCGCCAGATGCTATCGGCGCGCGATGTGCGTTTCAGGCGCTGGAAATGGCCGTGGGCTTTGCACGTAACGGCAATGCCGGCGCGGTGGTAACTGGCCCGGTGTCAAAGGCGCAGCTATATGATGTAGGCTTCACGCATCCCGGCCAAACCGAATTTGTGGCCGAACGCTGCGGCGTATCAACGCTCAACGCGACGATGATGTTGGCGGGCCCGGATCTGCGCGTTGTTCCCCTCACCACCCATATGGCGCTTGCCAATGTGCGCGGCGCGCTAACGGCGGAGTTGATAGAGGCACGCTTGCTGGCCACGCAAAAAGGCCTGACACGCAATTTCGGTATTGCCAAACCGCGACTGGCGTTGGCGGGATATAATCCGCATGCCGGCGAAAACGGCAATTTGGGTGATGAGGAGATTGCGCTGTTCGGCCCGGTGCTGGAAAAATTGCGCAGTGAAGGAATGGACGTCGCCGGCCCGTTGCCTGCCGACACGATGTTTCATCAGGCAGCCCGCGCCCGCTATGATGCTGCGGTCTGCGCCTATCATGATCAGGCGCTCATTCCTATCAAGACGCTGTATTTCGACAGCGCAGTAAACCTCACATTGGGTTTGCCCATTATTCGCACATCGCCCGATCATGGCACGGCATTTGACATTGCCGGTCAGAACAAGGCCAGCCCCAGTTCGATGATAGCTGCATTACGTATGGCAAGCGATTGCGCGGTTCATCGCGCTGTGTATGACGCACAATATGGATAACGGGGGCGCTGGGCTTCCGCCATTGCGCGATGTTATCGCCCGCCATGGCCTTACCGCCAGCAAGGCGCTGGGCCAAAATTTTCTGCTAGATGAACAGCTGCTTGGCCGGATCGCGGCGATACCCGGCGATCTTATCGGAAAGAATGTCTATGAAGTCGGCCCCGGCCCCGGCGGCCTGACGCGCGCTTTGCTGCGGGCGGGCGCGAATGTTACGGCGGTTGAGCGCGACCATCGCTGCCTGCCTGCGCTTGCGGAATTGGCGGAATGCTTCCCCGGCCAGCTCACTGTTATCGACGGCGACGCGATGCGCATCGATCCGGCAAACGAAATTGACGGCCCGTTCCATATCGTATCCAACCTGCCCTATAATGTCGGCACGGCATTGGCGACCGGCTGGCTGGCACAACCCGAATGGCACCAGCGTGGCAATCGCTGACATTGATGTTTCAACGCGAAGTCGCCGACCGGTTGGTTGCCAGCCCGCGAACGCGCGCCTTTGGCCGCCTGTCTGTGCTTGCCGGGTGGCGCAGCGTTGCCAAACTTGCAATGCCCGTGCATCGCAGCGCGTTTACACCGCCGCCCAAGATAATGTCGGCTGTGGTCCATATCACCCCGGCCCCGCAGCCGGAAGGCACGCGGATTGCCGATATTGAAAAGCTGACAGCATCGGCATTCGGCCAGCGCCGGAAAATGCTGCGCCAAAGCCTGAAATCCGTGCCCGGTGCGCTTGACGCATTGGCCGCCGCTGACATCGATTCGCAGAGACGCGCGGAAACTGTGACGATCGCGGAATGGACCGCGCTGGCCCGCGCGCTGCCGCGATAAAGGGCTGCCCTACCTGCATGGCGCCCGCCAACGTCGGCCAACATTGTGTCGGCACGTTTTACACACCGCGAAGTCATTAACCATCATAACTGGTAAACAAGCTGGACTGGCACGGCTTTTGCTATGATAAACTTTACCATGGCCAAACTGCAAAAACTCAAACGTCTGTTCCAGATCAAAACCAAATTCGAGGTGTATCTGGTGACATTCGCACTCGCGATGGGGTCAACAAAACGCGGTGAGGATTATCTGGTGCAATATCCTGGAAAGATGGGCTGGGTCTTCTACGCGCTCACCTGCGGCGCGGTATTTCTGGCCGCGGCAAAAATGTTGGAAGCGGTCGATTATCGGCGGACCTTTGGCGCAGATTAAGGCGATAGTGCAAAAAAGTAGAAGTTCCCGGATTCTGTTGCCTGGCTCCGGGGGGCCACCGTTTCCCGATTCTGTTGCCAGGTTCGGTTCAGAACCCCGTTCTATTAGTGTAATCTCCGAGCCGTGAGGCCCAAAAATTATGCTGCTAGAGCAAGTGCTTCGTTATCGTTTGCACTTATAAAGTTTGAACAGTTTAACGGCACATTCAGGCCGGGCAAAAGCGCAGTCTTTAGACACACGTCGATCCTGGTTCGGCCCCGTCAAAACGCACATTACTGCGCGTTATGGTGGAGCCGCCGGGTACTGCCCCCGGGTCCGCTGCGTTTATTACACAGCACAATTTATCGCCATATTCCGCCGAAGCGAACATGCTATATATAGTCGCAAATTCATGAATGTGAAGTGAAGAGCGTCACACCCCCTGCATATTCCGGCTTTCGGCAGGTATATGCACGATCAACCCGTCAAGCTGCGCTGTCAGATCAATCTGGCAGCCCAGCCTGCTGGTCCGCTGCGCACCGCTGGCCAGATCGAGCATATCTTCTTCATCTTCGGTCGCTTTTCGCAGTTTGCCGAACCATTTCTGCGCAACGACAACATGGCAGGTGGAACACGCCATCTGCCCTTCGCATGTTCCTTCCAGTGGCTGTCCGGCGGCCTGCGCTACTGATAGCAGATCATCGCCCTCCATTGCCTCCACACTCTGCGTGGTTTCGCCGTCTGGGCTGATAAAATGAACATTGATGGTCACGCAAATTGCCTTTCTGTTGCAGCGATGATTATGGCTGCTGCATCTTCTATTTCCTGAATGCTGGTATAGCGACCAAAGCCTAACCGGATAGAGGATTTTGCTTCGGCCTCGGTTAATCCGATCGCTTGCAGCACATGACTAGGCCGCCCCGATCCACTCGCGCAGGCGCTGCCGGCGGAAAACATGATGTCGCGGCAGTCGGACATTAACCGTGCAACATCAACACCTTCTTTACGAATGTTCAGATTACCTTTGTACCGGTGCATGCTGCTGCCATTGATCGTCCAACCTTCGAAATGCTTTACCGCGCGGTCCCACAATGCACCGACATGGCTGGCATCGGCACCCATGCGATGCGCTGCCAGCTTTGCCGCAGCGCCAAAGCCTGCGCATAAGGCAGGCGATAAAGTGCCGGAACGCAGCCCCTGTTCCTGCCCGCCGCCATGTTGCACAGCATCAAGTGCAACGCCATCACGCACCCAAAGCGCGCCTATGCCTTTTGGCCCGTGAATTTTATGCGCGGAGATAGCAATCATATCGGCCTCATGCGGCACCGGCATCCGCCCGAAACTCTGCACACAATCGGCCAGCAGCAACCCGCCGGATTTTTTGGCAATTTCGGCGATCGGCTGAATAACGCCGATCTCGTTATTCACCTGCATCACCGCTGTCATGCCGTCATGCGCAGACAGCTGGGTCTGGTCCAGCAATCCATCCGGCCCCACGTCTATTTTGCGTACTGCGGCGCCGCTGTCTGCTGCATCTGCGCTGTCGAGAACGGCCGCATGTTCGCTGGAAGCCACGGCAATATTGGTGGCGCCGCTGCCCTTGATTGCCAGATTGATCGCCTCGGTCGCGCCTGATGTGAAGATGACGCGGCCACCGGGCGGGAGCAATGCCGCAATCTGCCCGCGTGCGACCTCGACCGCTGCCGCTGCCGCGCGGCCAGCTTTGTGGGGGCTGTGCGGATTGGCGAAATGCGTTTTCAGCCAAGGCTCCATCGCCGAATAAGCCTCCGGCGCCAGCGGTGTCGTGGCCTGATAATCAAGATATATCATGCGCGTTTTGCCCGGTTGCTAATGTCGCTCCATACCGAGGCAAATCGTTCCAGTTCGGCGCGGCTCGTCTGCGGGCCAATGCTGACGCGGATGACCTCTCCTGCGGCCTTCGCAGGCCATCCCATCGCCGCAAGAACATGGCTGGTTTTCAAAGTACCGGAAGAACATGCGCTGCCAGCAGAAACGCTGATCCCCGCGCTGTCGAACGAGATAAGCTGGCTGTTCGCGCTGACGCCGGGCATGCGGTAACTGGCGATTGTGGCGAGCCGATTGCTATCTACCGAGACAATTTCTGCGCCCATGCGGGCCAATTCGGTATCGAGCCAATCGCGCAGCTGACTTGCCTTTGCCATCCAGTCGCGCGGTTCGCGCAAAGCCGCCGCGAAACCCGCAATCGATGGCAGATTTTCGGTGCCGCGCCGATAGCCCTGTTCATGTCCGCCGACAGCCGTGAGCAACGCCAGATCGCGCGTGAGCAAAGCGCCCACCCCCGGCGGCCCGCCCAGCTTATGCGCCGAGATGATAATGATGTCAGCAGGTGGCAGCGCGATTTTGCCTGCACTTTGCGAACAATCACAGACCCATATCGCCCCGGCATGCTGCACTTGCTGGGCAATCTCGGCAAAATTCTGCTGGACGCCGGTTTCGCTGTTCACCGATTGAATGGCATATCGCGCATGTGCAGATATGGCGCTGCTTTTAATATAGCCCTGCGGGGACACTGGCAGGATGTTATCCGTTTCGCCCCGTTCTTTCACCACCGCGAACACGGCGTCATGCTCCGCCGCGCCGGCAAACACTTGCTGAGCGGGCATCAGCGCCATGCGGATTGCCTCGCTCGATCCGCTGGTGAAGATTACATCTGCGTCCCAATCCAGTGATGCAGCTATATCGCGGCGGGCGGCCTCCAGCACCGCTTTCGCATCACGGCCTTCGCTGTGTGGGGACGATGCATTGGCCCAGCCATCAAAGGCCGCCACCATCGCGTCGCGCGCGGCAGGCAGAATTGGCGTCGTCGCCGCATGATCGAGATATATACGCGCGCGTGTCACTCGCTTATTGTGCCGTCCATCCGCCATCCATCGATATGTTCGAACCTGTCATCGCGCTCGCGCTGTCGCTGCACAGATAGGTCACCAATCCTGCCAGCTGTTCGATTTGTACAAATTTCTTCTGCGGCTGTTTATCAAGCAGGACATCATTGATGACTTGATCACGGGTGAGATCGCGCGCCTTCATCGTATCGGGAATTTGCCCTTCCACCAACGGCGTCCACACATAGCCGGGGCAGATGCAGTTTACGGTGATACCTTGCTCCGCCACCTCCAGCGCCACCGTTTTGGTCAGCCCGGCGATACCGTGCTTGGCGGCATTATACGCCGATTTATACGGCGATGCGACCAGGCTGTGCATGGATCCGGTGTTGATAATCCGGCCCCATCCCTCCGCCTTCATAGCGGGAAGCGCAGCCTTGGTAGTGTGGAAAGCTGATGACAGGATGATCGCGAGAACCGCGTCCCATCTGTCCTCGGGAAATTCGTCAATCGGGGCGACATGCTGAATCCCCGCATTGTTCATCAATATATCCGGCCCGCCCAATTCGCGCGTGCAATCGGCGACCATCGCGCGAATTTCATCGGGCTTCGTCATATCGGCGGGCGAGTATACCGCCCCTGCCCCACTTGTATTTTTTAACTCGTCTACATAGCCGGCGATTTCGTCCGCATCGCCAAACCCGTTTATCATAACCGACGCGCCCTCGGCAGCCAGCGCACGGGCGCAGCCAAGCCCGATACCGCTCGATGATCCGGTGATAAGCGCAGTTTTGCCTTTAAGAAACATATGGGGGACCTTTTCTGGTTATTGCCAATAATTCTTGCGGTTTTACACCAAAAGCGCAATGCTTTCCTCGCGACTTACAGGAGAATATGATGCGCCTAGACGATCTGGACCCACGCGGTAACATAAATGATCAGGGGCGCGGCGGGGGAGGCTTCGGCGGATTTCGCGGCGGCGGTGGTGGCGGAATGGGCGGCTTGCTCATCGGTTTGCTGCCGATGCTGCTTGGCCGCAAAATGGGATGCGGCACGATTGCCCTTCTGGGGCTGGGCGCATTGGCATTCATGTATTTTTCCGGCGGCAGTTTGAATTTGGGCGGGACCGGGATGGCCCCGGCCAACAACGCTCAGCAAAGCAGCGCGGGCAATGTCGCCTGTGACACCGATGCCGAGCTGTTCGCCTGTCGCGTGTTCACGTCAACCGAACAAACATGGCAACAGATTTTCGCTGATGGCGGCGCCAGATATACGCCTGCGAAACTGGAGTTTTACCAAGGCGGCGGGCAATCCGGCTGCGGCGCGGCGCAATCCGCAATGGGGCCGTTTTACTGCCCTGCTGATAATGGCATCTATCTCGACACCAGCTTTTTTGCGCAAATGGAAAGCCAGATGAAAGCGGGCGGCGATTTCGCTTATGCCTATGTGATCGCGCATGAAATGGGCCATCATATTCAAAACCTGACCGGCATTGCGGGCAAAGTGCGCGGGGCGCAGCAGCGCGCGAGCAAAGAGGAAGGCAACCAGTTGCAAGTGCGCATGGAATTGCAGGCCGATTGCTACGCCGGAATATGGGCGAACCGGAATCGCAACCGGCTGGAGGCTGGCGATATTGAGGAAGGTATGCGCGCGGCCAACGCCATCGGTGATGATACGCTGATGCGCCAGGCCGGGCGTAATCCGGTGGAAAGCATGTTCACGCATGGCAGTTCGCAGCAGCGGATGGCGGCACTGAAACGCGGGCTGGACAGCGGCGATCCGCAGCAATGCGATTATTTCCGCGGCGTTCTGTAAACACCGGCAATGCGAATTAGCGATTGCCATAATGTCGAGGATTTCCGGCGGCTTGCCAAAGCGCGGCTTCCCTTTCCTGTGTTTCATTATATTGATGGCGCTGCCGACGACGAGATAACCAAAAATCGCAACAGCACCGCGTTTGATGACTGTGATCTGGTGCCCAATGTTCTGGCGGGTAGCGAAGACATCGACATGTCCGTTACTGTCATGGGGCAAAAAATCGATATGCCATTGATGCTGTCGCCCACGGCGTTGCAGCGGTTATTCCATTGGCAGGGTGAACGCGCCGTCGCCGCAGTGGCGCAGCGTATGAACACATGGTTCGGCATCTCCTCTCTCGCCACTGTAAGCATAGAGGAAATTGGCGAAACGATCCGCAGCCCGAAGCTGTTTCAGCTGTATATCCATAAAGACAAGGGGCTTAATACGTCGATGATCGAGCGGTGCAAAGCCGCGAAGTTTGACGCGATCGCGCTTACGGTCGACACGATCGTGGCCGGGAACCGCGAACGATGCCTGCGCACTGGCTTCACTTCCCCGCCACGTTTCACGCCCGCTTCGGCCATGAGCTATGCCCTGCATCCGGGCTGGACGCTGAACTATCTGCTCCGCGATAAATTCGCCCTGCCCAATCTTGATACGCATGTCAGCGAAGGAACCAATGTTGCGGTTTCGGTGGCGGATTATTTCAATACGATGCTTGACCGGACGATGGACTGGACAATGGCGGAGAAAATCCGCAGCGATTGGGGCGGCGAATTTTGCCTCAAAGGCATCATGTCGGTCGCCGATGCAAAACGCGCAGTGGATATCGGCGCGACGGCTATCATGGTTTCAAATCACGGCGGGCGTCAACTTGATGGATCGCGCAGCCCGTTTGATCAGATCGCCGAAATTGCCGATGCGGTCGGCGGGCAGATTGACATTATTTGCGACGGCGGCATACGGCGCGGATCGCATGTGTTGAAGGCGCTGGCGGCTGGCGCGACGGCGGCATCGGGCGGGCGTCTGTATCTTTACGCGCTGGCCGCTGCGGGTGAAGATGGCGTGGCGCGTATCGTAGGCAATTTGCGCGACGAGATAGAACGCGACATGCGGCTGATGGGTGTCAGCACGGTAGGCGAGCTCGATCGCAGCAGGCTGCGCTGGCGCGGTTGACAAAGCGGGGCCAACAATCGCTGCGCCCCTTCGCTTTCCTTACGCCTTAATCATCACGCTTCCTGCTAGGTCGCGGCTGCTGGTTCGTCCACCGCGAGTGCAGCATCCGGCGACTGCGCAGCATCACCGCGAACCGACGACCAGTCAATCTGGCGCGTTGCCCACATTACGACGGCCAATGCCACAAAGAGCAACAGCGAGCCAATCAACAGCGAATAAGCTTCCAGATTGAGCAGCGTATACAGCACGGCATATAATCCGAGCAAAAGACCGCCGATTATCCGCGCGCGTTTCCAGCTTTTCAGCACCGCTGCGGAATAAGCCGTGAGCAATCCGGTAATCGCCGCTGCCGCTATAAGATAGGCTATCGTAAATCCGACCACCTCCGCAAAAGCGAGCAGCAATACGAAAAACAGCACGAGCCCGGCACCGGTCAACAAATATTCCGCCGCCGCGACCTTTGCCCCGGCCACCACATCGAACATGAAAAAGGCGAGGAAGGTAAAGCCGATAAATAGGAAACCGTATTTTACCGCACGGTCCACCTGGCTGTATAGGTTCACGGTTTCGACCAGGCTGACCGCCGCGGCCTTGCTTTGCGAAGGATTGCCGGGCCGGTCTACGCGCGCCGATACGGTCGGTACGTAGTCGCCTTTCGAATAATCCATTGCGGGAAGCGGATCTTCAGTTGAAACCAGCGCTTGGCCCAGTGCGAGATTGGTTATCGCATAGCTTGCCTCAAAGCCTTCGTCAGATATCGTTGGCGCGTCGGCCAGAAAATCGCCGCCGAAGCTGGGGCTGGGCCAAGGCGAGCTTACATTCCATTTTGTCTCTCCGCCGCGCGGCACCATCGTGAGCGATTTGTTCCCGCGCACGCCGTAAGAATATGTCACATCCAGCGGCTGCGCGGCATCCCAATCGACGAATGTGAAGAAGCCGGAACCGTTCGATGCGCTCAGCCCCTTGCCCGGCTGCAATTCTCGTGCCGCACCATTGACCGTCACATTGCTGTCCGCCTGCAACCCGCGCGCATCGGATATACCAAAGCGCAGCTCCGCGCCCGCCAGTTGTAGGCTATCGCGGGCAATACCGTAGCGTTCAAAATCCGCTGGCAGTGCAAAGCGCGCCTGCCCGCTATTTTCAGCGACATAGAGCACGCTTTCGTAAATGCTCTTTTGCTTGCGTTGCGGCCTGATCTGCGTTTTTATTGCGTTGCTTTCGGGCGCAAGGAAAAGCTCGCGTTTTACCCGCACGGTGCGCGATCGTTCCTTGCCATTCTCTACAACGGTCTCGACGCTGTTTTCGGTAAAGGGAATAACAAGCACTGGCCCGACAATAGTCTGCGCCCCGCCCCATCCTGCAGCGATACTATCCTGCGCAGTATCGGATTGGCCCTGCCGATCATAAACCAACGCATAGACGAACAGCAGCGGGATGATGAGCAACATGCCGATAATTGCAGCCAGAAACAATTTGAAACCCGGAGATCGTTCTTTGGTCATCACCTGTTTCTCTTCCCACGCAATACATTACCCACGCTACATATCGTTACATTACCACAGCTTCAACGTAACGCAACGTCAGCGCGCGTGATAGAAATCATGAACGGTTTGTGCAACGGCAGCAGACACGCCGGGTGCTTTTTGCAAGTCTTCCAAACTGGCCGAGCGCACAGCTTTGGCCGTGCCGAAATGCAGTAACAGCGCTTTTTTACGCGCCGGGCCGATGCCGGCAATCTCGTCGAGCGGGCTGCTTGTGATGGCTTTTGCGCGTTTTGCGCGGTGGCCGCCAATGGCAAAGCGATGCGCTTCATCGCGCAGCCGTTGCAGATAGTACAGCACCGGAGCATTGATCGGCAGCGACATCTCCCGCCCGTCCGGAAAGTGAAAACTTTCCCGCCCTGCGTTGCGATCCGGCCCTTTCGATACAGCAATCATCGGCACATCCTCTACGCCGATTTCCTCCAGCGCATCTTTAACGACGCTCATCTGTCCTTTGCCGCCATCGATCAGAACGAGATCGGGCCAATCCTTTTCGCGGTCCGGATCCTCCTCCATTGCGCGCGCGAACCGCCGTTGGAATACTTCGCGCATCATGCCGAAATCGTCCCCCGGCACCGTCTCTCCGCGCTTGATATTGAATTTGCGATATTGGTTTTTGATAAAGCCCTCCGGCCCCGCGACCACCATTCCCCCCAGCGCGTTGCTGCCCTGAATATGGCTGTTGTCATAAATCTCGATACGCTGGGGCGGTTCGGGCAGTTCGAACAGATCGGCGATTTCGCGCAGCAGCTTGTTCTGCGTCGCACTCTCGGCAACGCGGCGCTGCAATGCCTCGCGCGCATTGCGCTCCGCCTGTTGCATCAGCCGCACACGGTCCCCGCGCTGCGGCACCGAAAGTTCCACTTTACGCTCGGCCTTGTCGCTCAGCGCCTCCGCCATTAATGGCATATCGGGCAGATCGCGGTCGAGCAGGATGAGTTTTGCAGGCGGCACTTCTTCATAAAATTGCGCCAGCAGGCTTGCAAGGATCTCGGCATCCTCCAACCCCTGAATATGCGCGGGGAAAAACGCGCGGTGCCCCCAATTCTGCCCGCCGCGAATGAAGAATCCCTGCACGCAGATATGCCCCTCCTGCCGGGCCATCGCGAATATATCGGCATCGCCAAGCCCTTGCGCGTTGATAGCCTGTGACCCCTGCACGAATGTCATCGCCTTCAACCGATCACGAATCATCGCGGCACGTTCAAAATCGAGCGCGTCGGACGCGGCCTCCATCGCGGTTGCCAATTTGGTTTGCACCTCGGTTGACTTGCCCGACAGAAACAGGCGTGCATCGGCGACCAGCGCGGCGTAATCCTCTTTATTGATCCGGCCCACGCACGGCGCGGAGCATCGGTTGATCTGATACAACAGGCATGGCCGGTCCCGATTGTTGAAATAGCTGTCGGTGCAACTGCGCAGCAGGAACAGTTTTTCCAGACTGTTGAGCGTCTGATTAACCGACCCGGCGCTGGCAAAGGGGCCGTAATATTCGCCCTTCGCCCGCCGCGCCCCGCGATGTTTATGAATACGCGGGAAATCATGGTCTGCGCGCAGAAGGATAAACGGAAAACTTTTGTCATCACGCAGCAACACGTTGTAGGCGGGGCGGTATCGCTTGATCAGCTGCGCCTCCAGCAGCAACGCTTCGGCCTCGCTGTTGGTCGTCACGATCGTCATTTCGCGCGTTTGCGATACCATGCGTTTCAGGCGGTTCGGCAGCTGTTTGATCTGCGTATAATTGCTGACGCGGTTCTTCAGTGCGCGTGCTTTGCCGACATACAGCACGTCACCGCGCGCATCGAGCATACGGTAAACGCCGGGGTTGGCCGGTAGGGTCTGCCAAACATTGCGGATCGCCGCGATGCCCGCTTCCAGATCGGGCTGGCCGGAGCCGCGCACAGCATAGGTCTGCTTCTCTTCATTGAAGCGAGCGGCGCTGTTCGGCGTTTCAGGACGTTCAGCCTTCGACATGGCAACTATGTAGATGTTCGATTGCGCTTAGCAAAGACGTGATGCAGCTATCATGGCAGAAAACTATCTGCCCCGGACAAAAGCGCCCTATCGCGGTTTAATTCAGCGCAGAGATAGTTTCATCGATCAGGCTGGCGTCCACGCTTGCATCGACCCGGTCCGCAATCAGCATTTCCGCAGCAGCCGCGGCCGTTGCAGCAGCTTTGGCACGCACATCGGCAACAGCTTCTGCTTCTGCCGCAGCGATTTTCTGTTCGGCCATTGCTTTCCGGCGGCCAATCAGATTGGTCGCATCGGCGCGGGCTTTGCTCACGATCAGTTTTGCCTCTTCATCGGCATTCGCGCGAATGGCTTCTGCATCGCGAATGGCCTGACGAGCTTTAGATTGATATTCTGCTTTGATCGCCTCGGCCTCTTCACGAAGCTGGTTTGCTTTTTCCAGCTGCTCCTTGATGCCGGCGATCTGCTTGTCGAGTGCGCCGGCCACCATGGCAGGCACTTTTTTCCAGATAGCGAGCAGGATAACGATAATCATCGCCAGCGCGACCAGCATGCTGGCATCCATGCCAAGCGCCTTTGGCTTTACATTAGCCGTAGGGCCATCACCGTCGATCGTGGTTCCTGCAACGACATCGCGTTCGATGTCATAAGCGGAGGTTTGCTGAGAATTAGCCATTTGCCATCACCGTTTTGACCGCCTTGTCAGCTTGTGCCGCAGTAACTTTTACCCCGGCCACCTTTTGTGCAATATCGCTAGCGGCGTCAGCGGCGACTTTCTCGATCTTCGCCATCGCCTTGTCGCGCGCCAACGTCAGATCGGCATCAGCGGCGGCAAGCTGCTGGTCAATCTCCAGCTCTGCCTTCGCCATGCGCTTTTCCGCGTCGGCAGCGGCTTTGGCCTTCGCTTTATTGGCCTCCGCTTGCGCTTCGCTTCGCGCTTCGTCCAACGCCTTGTCGCCGTCGCCTTCAAGCTCCTCTGCCGAAACGCGCGCCTTTTCAGCCGCAGCCAGATCGTTTGCAATCTTCAACTCGCGGCTTTCAATATTGGCCGTGATTTTCGGCAGCATCGTTTTTGCGATACCGAAATAGATGATCCCGAACGTCAGCAACAGCCAGAAAATCTGGGAAGCATAGGTTTCAAGAAGTTGGGCTATTTGAGGCATAGGTCCTCTGATGGTTGTCCGGTTTCGGTTCGCATTAAAACAGCCACCGCCTCCGGCATGTGCCGGAAGCAGCAGCTATTTTCAGTCAGGCAACGAAGATCAGGATCATTGCCACAACGAATGACAACAGCCCGAGAAGCTCGGCAGCCGCAAAGCCGATGAACAGACGGCCCTGCTGGCTGTCCGCTGCGGCAGGATTGCGAAGCGCGCCCTGCAGGAATGATCCGAATACGTTACCCACGCCGCCCGCTGCGATACCCGCGCCGATAGCGGCAAGGCCTGCACCGATAAGTTTTGCTGCTGCTGGATCCATGATAAAAACTCCTGTTGAAAATAATTGGTAATAGGTTGGTAAAATCTAGTGCAGATTGACCGCATCGTTGATGTAGAGCGAGGTCAATAGCGCGAAAACGTAAGCCTGAATGGCGCATACCAGCAATTCAAGCATGGTAATGCCGATCATCAGAATGAAACTGGGCAAAGCCACAACCGGCGCCACCCATAACGCCTCGGCGTTCAATCCGTTGATGACGAAGCCAGCAAGCACCTTCATCAATACATGCCCCGCCATCATCGCGACGAACAGCCGCAAAGCCAGGCTGAAAGGCCGCACGAGGAATGAGAAAAGTTCAATCGCGGGGATCAACCACATCAGCCAGATCGGCGTGCCATGCGGCACGAACAGCGTGAAGAATTTGAGGCCGTGCTTCCAGAAACCCACGACCAGCACGATCGAAAAGCTGAGGAGCGCGAGAATACCAGTGACGGTGAAATGACTGGTCACAGTGAAAGTATGCACGCCCGGAACTATCGCAAACGGCATCATGCCCATAAAGTTTGCAAACAGGATGAACATGAACAACGAGAATACGAAAGGCACATATTTGCGCCCTTCCGGACCAATGCTGGAACTGAGCATATTCTGTATGAAACCGGTAAAGCCCTCAACCGCCATCTGCCAGCGGCCGGGGATAAGATCCCGCTTCATACCGCCCATCATGAACAGCCAGAGCGCGAACAGAATGATCAGCATAAACAGCGAGCTATTGGTAAAGCTGACGTCATATCCGAATAATTTCAGACCAACGAGAGGCTCGATCTCGAACTGATACATCGGATCAATTTTGCCGCTTTCAGACGCCACTTTTGCAAACCCCGTTCATACACGTAAAGCGTCCGGGCTATTCCGGACGCTCCATGGAAATTCGATATATGTTTCTGAAGGCCACACCCATCCCGAGAAACAGGCAGATCAACAGAGCCCATGGCGATGTTTCAAACCAGCGGTCGATTAACCAGCCGATCAAAGCGCCACCAGCAGGACCGGCAATCAATTCGGTTAGCACACGGTTTCCCTGCCGCATTCCTTTGGCAGAACCTTGCGCCTTTTCCGAACGGATCTGTTCGTCTTTTCGAATAGTCTTCAGCTGCATGTCTAACGAATCGAGCCGAGGGTCCGAAGAGCCTTTACCGTCCTGTGCCGGATCATCCTGTGTCATGCCAACCGCTCCATTTTCAGGGCTTTTCCGGTTGCCAAGAAACCGGGCAATCCCGCCTAGGCACGGGCGCTTTAGAAAAGCCCTTGCGCCAAGTCAACAATTGTCGGGCCATACGGACTTTACAGTCGCGGTAAATCCACAAAAAACGGCCCCGGACTATATATCAGTCCAGGGCCGTTTTATGAAAGTGAACGGGAATGAGATGCTTATTTGGGGCAGCGGGCATCCAGCTGGGGTGCACCACCCGAACGCTGGACCCAATTACCGCCAGGCGCCTGATAAAATTCACCGGCACCCGTGCGTTTGATATTGTTACAACCGCCCGAAAACGCCGCGTCTGCCGGCCGCACGCCTTGCGAAGTCGCAGTGCGCACATATACATCCTTGCGCTTGATGTTCAGGCTGTCGACCAGTTTCTTGACGCTCGGCGAAGGAGGCGACACAAAGCCCAAATACCCGTCGATTTTCTCACCGACCAGGCCGCTGGACCGCGCCGCTTCATAAGCTGGATCACGCTGCGCAGATACAGATGTAGCTGTTGCGCCAAGCGCAAGTGCAGCAACCGTAATCTCAATCCATTTTTTCATTTCAACTGTCCTTCAGAAATATTCTAAAAAATATCCGCATTCTCGTCAATTGCGTCTTTTACCGCACCGTCGATCTTGTAGATCACCTCTTGTTCAATCTTGATATTCAGATTGATGACAATCGGTTTATCTGGAGCCGCCACCTGCACGCAGCCTGAAATGGCCAACGCGGCTATGGCAAAAAACGCATAATTAAGTATCCTGTTCATCTGCCGACGAATCGCACCAAACGCACGTGCCGTCAATCTGTTACCGGTCATAGCCCGCGATCACTTTCAAAAGGCTGAACGGGCTGTTCAGCTTTATCGTCATTTTCCTGAACAGTTTGTGCGGCCAATTCTTTGGCGCGCTTTTGCTGCTGTTCCAGCAATGCAGGCAGATTGCGCTGAACCAGAAATTCCGGGTCGTAAAAAGAGCGTACCGATGTCATCAATTGGAAAAACTGTGCCTCGATCTGCAGATTGAATTCGATCGGGATCTTCGCCAGTTGCCGCGTGATGAAATTGCGTTTGGCCCCGCGCCCCTGCTTTACGCCCTTCAAATTTATCACTGTGATAATCTCGCCTTCCAATTCACCGTTCAGCCCGAGGCGCAGGCTGCTGTAATCCAGCGAGCGCAGCGCATCGAAGGCGAAATTGGCATATGGGCTAAGATCCTCATATGTCAGATCACCGATGTAGGAGATGTTGCCGCCATTTGCGCGGGAGATAAGCTCCCCGCCCACGATCCTTCCGCCGTCCTGATCGAACACCATTGGCAGAACGCCGTCAAATGTGCCGGTTGCCGACAAATTGCTGAGATCAAACTGCGCAAGGAACCGGTCAACCTCCACCCCATTTACGCGGAAGGCCAGATGCCGGGGACTATCTTCTCCCAAATCCCAAACTGTGCGGTCAAGCGTCAGCGTGCCGCCGGCAAACGGCCATTCCCCGGCCTCTATCTCTACCTTCTGATTAGCGCGCAAATTATACTTCACCAATCCGCCAAGCGCCGCCACACCCGGGTTAATCGATTCGATCGTCGCCAGCTGCCCCGGCGCGGTTTCCAACGACAGAAGATCGGTAAATTTCAGCTGGGTTTTCAGCCCGCGAACCGGCCCGAATGCAGCGGCCAGATCCAAGCTGTCGGTGCCGAACAGCCCGGTACTGCGGATGCCGTCATTGCTGTCGTCCCATTCGATACGGCCATCGCCGTTCACCACGCCCTCGACATTGGCCACCACGCCCAGCGTCAGCGGCGTGAGCAGTTCAGGCTGAAACCGCGAATTGAATGCCAGCCCGTCAACCGCGATCAGCGCCCTGCCCGTGCTGTTGTTCAAAGAGTGCAAAATATCGGTGCCACCAACACGGGTATTGGTCGTCGGTTCATAGATATCGCCGACCGCAGAAATCGTCCCGTTTTCGTAATCGACCACCACATCGCGCGCCGACATAGGGAAGAAGCGATCGACATCCTTTGCATCAGTGAAGTTCAGATCCCCCTGCAACCGGATAGCACCGCCGCGATAATCCCATTTCCCGTTTATATCCGATAGCAGGAACGGAACATTCGCTATCTGGCCGCTAGCGCCGGACAAAATACCCGACAGCCCCTGCGGACCGAAGCGCCCGTTGATTGAGCCAATATCAAACGCCGTCTCGCTTCCGGCAGTGCCGACCGCAACGGAAACATTTCGTGCCCGTAACCCTTCATCGAGACGGAAATTCAACGTCTGCGACGCGATACGGAACGGCGTCCCGCCTGACGATCCCCGAACGGACAGGCCGGGCAGCAGAGCGTTGACGCGCGTACGATCCCCCAACGTTACAATGCTTCCGCCATCGGGGCATATGCGCAGCGATTGACCGGCTATTTGAAAGCCGGACAACGTGGCGCGTTCAAAACGCAATTGCTGGCAGCTGTTATACATAGATAGCAGCGCACCATTCCACCGGCCTTCGATTGGTAACCTCAACCCATCGACCCGGCCGCCGGCCAACGGCCCCGACAAGGTGGCATTGCCGTTGAAATTCCACGCCCCGCCCGGCCGCCCGGAAAAGGTCAGATCGTTTATCGCCAGACGCGCATCTGCTGCGGCATAGGCAGCAAAGGCCAGTGACCCGGCCCACCCCTGCCCCGCACGGCGCAGCGACAGCCGCCCATCGGGAAGCCCGCCGCCTGACAGTGCAATCTGCACCGGCGATGCTATCGACCAACCGGCTGCCCGCTGTATCAACCGCAGCGCCCCTGTTTGACGCAATTTTGCGCCCGATGCGCTCGCCGCATCGAAAGCGGTGATATCAATTTTGGCCGCTGCGCGCGCGGGTATCGTAACATCAAAAATTGCGCCGGCATCAAAGCTGGAAAGCGCCCTGCGTGCAGCAGGTGTAATACGTTCCAGCAACGGCCCGAGCGGCGTGCCGCGCGTATTGCCAGCAGCATTGTCCAGCATGGTGAGTGCTGCGCGGTCCAGACGCGCGCGCGCAATTTCAGCATCACCGCGCATCGCCATCGTAAAGCCATCCTCTGCAAAACCAACACGGCCTTCGCCATCAAGATTGATGAGGCCAATGCGGATATCCTGATTGCGAAAGGCCCCGTCATTAAGCGCCAGATCAAAGTTGGTACGCTCCGCGCTGCCTTCAAATGCCAGATTGCCTGCTGGCTTTACCAATTGCTGGCCGTCATATTCCGCCGTGGTTGCAGCAAAGCCAACGGAACCGACCCAGCGATCAAGGCTCTTATTCAATTGCAGCTTGGCATCGATGACCGGGCGGGTGAGCGCCACGGACTGCTGCGGACATGCAATCCGCTGCGCCGTGATGGGCCCGGACAAATTCGGACTGCCCGAAGACAGCGCAATGTCGCCTGCGAAGGTTGCGCGTTCGGCGCGGCAGCCGCCATATGCAAAGTCCGGACTGTTCAATGCCACCTCGCCGTCAAATTGCCCGCGCAGCTGCCCGAACCCGGTGAGGCTGGCGCCGACCGGGCCATACGGCGTCGACAGCGCGGCAATCGCATCGTCGATATCCAGTGCGATATCGGGAAATTCAAAGGGTTCACCAGTGGGCTCAGGGAAGAATTTGTTCAACTCGCCCAGATCGAAAGTGCCGTCATCAAGCAATTTGCCGCGCAAGCGCACGCCATTGGTGCGAACCCATTGCACATTCGCGCCCGTGAAGCCGATCTTCAGATCGACCTCAAGCGCCGCAATGGTAAGATCGGGGCTTGCCGGATCACCGATCACCAAATCGGTAACGCGTTGTGTGCGTAATCCGACATTTTCGATGTTATATGTTGCAGTTACATCATATTCGGCCAACGTATTCTGCACAAACCGGTCGGCAATCGATGTGCGTTGCCACCATGCGATGACGAGAAGTAAGACAAACAGCATCAGCACCGCGCCAAAAATGGCGCGCTTGCCGATCCTTGTTCCGGTACTATCTTGTGCGTCGCTCACCAGTCTTTTCCTTACCGCGGCCCACAACTGCGCCAAAGCTGGCGGGGTTGCAATCATCTTGTCGCTGCGGTGCGTTTCAATCAACATTAATTACCAAACAAAACAGATGTTCCCATCGGCCACATATCCGCGCTATCATCTTGGCAAAATCGGGAAACGCATGAACCAGACGAATGACAAAACCGGCAGCCGAACCGCCGCGCAGGACGCAAAGGGCCACCGATCAAGATTGCGCTCCCGGTTGCTCGACGGCGGGCCGGATGCGTTGCTGGATCATGAGCTGATTGAATATCTGCTGGCGCTTGCCATCCCGCGCCGGGATACCAAACCCATCGCGAAACAATTGATAGCGGAGTTTGGCAACCTGGCGGCACTGTTTTGTGCAGACCCCGAATCAATTGCCAAGCTACCATATATGGGCGAGACATCGGTGGCTGCGATAAAGATTGTGCAGGCTGCTGCGCTGCGCATGATAAGCGAGCCGGTTCGCGAAGCGCCGATATTGGCAAGCTGGAACGCGCTGCTCGATTATCTGCGCGCTGATATGGCGCATCTTTCGAACGAGCGCGTGCGCACGTTATATCTTGATACCAAAAACCAGCTGATACGCGACGAAGTGGCCAGCGAAGGTTCGGTCGATCAGGCGGCTATCTACACCCGCGAGGTTATCCGCCGCGCGCTTGATCTGGGCGCCACTGCAGTAATCCTTGTGCACAATCATCCCAGCGGCGATAGCGCGCCCAGCCGTCAGGATATTGTGATGACGCGCGAGATCATCGAGGCTGGAAAACGGCTGGGCATCGACGTGCATGATCATATCATTATCGGCAAGGACGGCCATCACAGCATGCGGACTGCAGGGCTGATTTAGCGCGGTAATTTGCCGCTTCACCCCGGCTGCACTATCGGGCAGATTGCAACCGCCGCTGCATTTCAGGCATTGCGTATATATGACGATACTCATCCCCATACTTGGCGATCAATTGACGCCCACCCTGCCCGCTTTGATGCAGGCCGATCCGCAGAACAGCGTTATCCTGATGATGGAGGTGATGGAAGAAGCGAGCTACGTTCCCCATCATCCCAAGAAAATCGCCTTTATCTTTGCTGCAATGCGCGCCTATGCCGCTGAACTGCGCGATGCCGGATGGCAGGTCGATTATATCAAGCTGGATGACATGCAAAATTCGGGCAGCTTTACCGGCGAGGTTAACCGCGCCATCAGCCGCCATGACGCCAGCGCCATTCATATTACCGAGGCCGCCGAATATCGCGTGATGGAAGCCATTAAAACATGGCGGGATCTTTTCGATTTGCCCGTTACCATCCACCCCGACGATCGGTTTATTTGTAGCCATGATGAATTTGCCGACTGGGCAGAGGGGCGCAAGTCGCTGCGTATGGAATATTTCTACCGCGAGATGCGCAGAAAAACCGGGCTGTTAATGACCAGCGATGGAAAGCCCGAAGGCGATGAATGGAATTATGACAGCGAGAACCGAAAACCGGCAGATAATGATCTGTTCATGCCCGTACCGCAGCAGTTCAAGCCCGATGCCAGCACGCGCGAAGTGCTTAAACTGGTTGCCGGTAAATTTTCCGACAATTTTGGATCGCTCGATAATTACTGGTTCGGCTCGACCCGCGAGCATGCACAGGCGGCGCTCGGCAGTTTTATTAAACAGGCGCTACCGAAATTCGGCGACTATCAGGATGCAATGCTGCGCGGCCAATCGTTCCTGTATCATGCACTGATCTCGGTTTATCTGAATGTAGGTCTGTTAAACCCGCTGGATGTTTGCCGCCGCGCAGAACAAGCGTATGAGAATGGCGATGTGCCGCTGAATGCAGCCGAGGGCTTCATCCGGCAGATCATCGGCTGGCGCGAATATGTGCGCGGGATATACTGGCGCGAAATGCCCGGTTATGAGATGCGCAATGCGCTTGGTGCGCATCGTGATCTTCCGGCGTTCTACTGGTCAGGCGATACCGATATGGAATGCCTGCGCCAATGCATTACGCAGACGCGGGATGAGGCCTATGCCCACCATATTCAACGGTTGATGGTCACTGGCAATTTCGCGCTGTTGATCGGCGCGGACCCGCATCAGGTGCATGAATGGTATCTGTCGGTCTATGCCGATGCGTTTGAATGGGTTGAACTGCCGAACACATTGGGGATGAGCCAGTTCGGCGATGGCGGGCTTTTGGCGAGCAAGCCCTACGCATCGTCAGGCAGCTATATCAACAAGATGAGCGATTATTGCGGATCATGCCGGTTCAAGGTCAACCAAAAAGAGGGCGAGGATGCCTGCCCGTTCAACTATCTCTATTGGGATTTCATCGCGCGGCATGAAAACACATTTGCCAAAAATCCGCGTATGGCGATGATGGTGCGCAGCTACGCAAAATTCGCCGAAGACAAAAAAACGCAAATCGCGGCGGATGCCAAAGCGTTTTTGGCTAATCTATAAGTCAGCATCCACTTATCGATTTAGTCGATTTAACTTATCGCGAAAATCGCCGGTTTTCGGCTGGATACCGGGTTGTAAAGCGTTGCCGTAGCGCATAACTCATGGTGCAGCGCAGCAAGAGCTGCGTGTAAGTTTTATTTATGAAAACAGGACAGGTTTATACCATGGCAAAAATCGGCGACAGCATTCTCCCCTTCTCAACCGAAGCATTCTATCGCGGCGAATTCGTTCCCGTGACTGAGGAGCATGTTAAAGACAAATGGGCGATTTTCTTCTTCTATCCTGCCGACTGGACATTCGTTTGCCCGACCGAGCTGGAAGATCTGGCGGATCAATATGATACCCTTCAGAAGATGGGCGTCGAGGTGTATTCGGTATCGACCGATACGCATTTCAGCCACAGCGCATGGCACGGTTCTTCGGAAAAAATCGGCAAGATCAATTTCTACATGCTGGGCGACCAGAACAACACGATCAGCAATAATTTCGATGTTCTGCGTGAAGGACAGGGCTTGGCCGATCGTGCGACATTCCTGATTGATCCCGACGGCGTTATTCAAGTGATGGAAATCACCTGCGAAGGCGTGGGCCGCAATGCAGCCGAACTGGTTCGCAAAGTGAAAGCCGCGCAATACGTCCGCAACAATCCCGGCGAAGTTTGCCCGGCAAAATGGGAAGAAGGTTCAGAAACTCTGGCGCCTTCGATTGAACTCGTCGGCAAAATCTAAACTGAACGACTGGAATCCCGGCGGCGCTTTTGTGCCGCCGGGTCACCACCTAATTTACTGAAAGCAAAGCAATGGCCGTTATTGATACCAGCACCGCAGAACAGCTTAAAGGCTACCTCACCAATTTGAAGCGCCCGATCGAACTTGTTGGCAGCTTCGATGATAGTGAAACATCCGCCAAAATGCGCGAGCTTATCGAGATAACGGCTAACCAGTCCGATCAGGTCACAGCGCGCTTTGACGGCGATGCCGAGCGCAAGCCGTCCTTTGCAATCTCCGCCGATAACGGCGCATCCGAGGTGCATTTTGCTGGCCTGCCGCTGGGCCATGAATTTTCTTCTTTGATCCTTGGCCTGCTGCATGTTGGCGGGCATACTCCCAAAGAAGACGATGATCTGCTGGATATTGTCCGCGGATTGCAGGGCGAGATGCATTTTGAAAGCTTCTTTTCGCTATCCTGCCAGAATTGCCCCGACGTGGTTCAGGCGCTTAACATTCTGGCGGCGCTCAACCCCAACATCACCCACACCGCGATTGACGGCGCTATCTTTCAGGAAGAAGTGGAAGCACGCGAAGTGATGGCAGTGCCATCGGTTATGCTGAACGGTAAGCCTTTTGCATCTGGCCGCATGGATTTGAAGCAGATCGTGGCGAAGCTCGACAGCGGCGCTTCTGAAAAGGCCGCCAAGGCTTTGTCGGACAGGGAACCATATGACGTGTTGGTCGTCGGTGGCGGACCTGCGGGCGCAGCTGCGGCTATCTACACGGCGCGCAAAGGTATCCGCACCGGTATCGTATCTGATCGTTTCGGCGGGCAATTGCTTGATACAATGGGGATCGAGAATTTCACCTCGGTGCAGTATACCGAAGGGCCAAAGCTGGCGAGCGAACTGGAACAGCATGTCCGGCAATATGACGTTGATGTAATCGACGGCCAAACGGCATCGGCGCTGAAAGCTGACGGCAGCGAAGATTACAAGACGATAACGCTGGAAAGCGGCGCGACACTGAAAGCCAAAAGCGTCATTCTGGCAACAGGCGCACGCTGGCGGCAAATTGGCGTGCCGGGCGAGGAAGAATATCGCAATCGCGGCGTCGCATACTGCCCGCATTGTGATGGGCCGCTATATAAAGGTAAGGATGTCGCGGTGATCGGCGGCGGTAATAGCGGCGTGGAAGCAGCGATTGATCTTGCGGGACTGGTGAACCATGTAACGCTGATTGAATATGAAGACACGCTGCGCGCCGACGCTGTGCTGCAATCGAAACTTGCGAGCATGCCCAATGTCGATATCGTGAAATCTGCCAAAACATCCGAAGTAACCGGCAATGGCAGCAAGGTTACTGGCCTGTCCTACATTGACCGCAATAGTGAGGATGAAAAGTCGATTTCGCTCGACGGCGTGTTTGTGCAAATCGGGCTGGTGCCGAATACCGAATGGCTGAAAGGTGATATCGCGCTGTCCAAACATGGCGAGCTGGAAATTAACGAAGCGGGCGCGGCCAGCCTGCCCGGCGTGTTCGCTGCTGGCGATGCGACGACGGTGCCCTACAAACAGATCGTTGTTGCCATGGGCGAAGGATCAAAAGCCGGTTTGGCCGCGTTTGATTATCTGATCCGCAGCGGCAGCAATGTTCAAGCAGAAGCTGCTTAAATCCGAATTGCGCTACCGCTTTTTCCGGCATCGGTCAGAGCAGTAGCGCACATTCTCCCAATCGCGGGCCCATTTCTTGCGCCATGTGAACGGCAATCCGCAGGCTTCACACAGCTTGCTGGGCAAATCTGATTTCTTGCGCATTCTCGCCATATGCTGCCCTTGCTCGCTGCTCGCCTGCGTTACGTGACCATTGCCTGCAATGTGCGGATCATGTCGGCTTCCTCGGCGGGCTTATCAGTGCGAATGCGGCTGATACGCGGGAAGCGCATCGCCAGCCCTGATTTGTGCCGTTTGCTTTCGTGAATGCTATCGAACGCCACTTCGAGCACGAGCTGTTTCTCCACCTCGCGCACCGGGCCAAAACGGTTCGTCGTGTTTTGGCGGACAAACCGGTCGAGCATTTTCAGTTCTTCGTCGGTAAAGCCGGAATAGGCCTTGCCCACGGGATGCAGTTCGCCATCATCGGTCCAGCAACCAAAGGTGTAATCGCTATAGAAACTGGCGCGGCGCCCGTTACCGCGCTGCGCATACATCATCACGCAATCGGCAACGAGCGGGTCGCGCTTCCATTTATACCATAGCCCGGTTTTGCGCCCTGACACATAGGGGCTGTCCCGGCGTTTCAGCATAACGCCTTCAATCGCGCTATCGCGTGCGCCGTCACGCAGCTCGCCAAGCGCACCGAAATCTGCGGCATCGATAAGCTGCGAGATATCGAAATGGCTACCGGGTAACTGCGGTATGAATTTTTCCAGCTTTGCCCGCCGTTTGCTCCATGGCAGCGGGCGCAGATCTTCGCCATTCAGCGCCAACAAATCATATATCCGGATAAAGGCCGGGGCTTCCTCCAGCATTTTTTTGCTGACTGTTTTGCGCCCCAACCGTTGTTGCAGCGCATTAAAGCTGGCTGCGCTGTCATTACGCTCCGCGCCGCCTTGTGCGTCGCCGCGAACCAGAAGCTCGCCGTCGATCACGGCATGTTGATCGAAGGCCGCCAGTATTTCGGGAAAGCTGCGGCTGATCTCCTCACCCCCGCGTGAGTATATCCGCGTCTCTGCTTTGCCGTTTGCGTCCTTGTCATGCGCGACCTGCACGCGGATGCCATCCCATTTCCACTCGGCGACATGCTCGGCCAGATCGACGATTTTCTCCTCCAGTGGATGGGCGAGCATGAATGGACGGAAAAACGGCGTGGTCGACAGATCGGGCTTTTCCGCGCGCCCCTCGGCCCAGGCAAACAGCTCCGCATAGGGCGGTTTGAGCGCGTGCCACAATTCCTCAACATCGTCGATCGACACGTCAAAAGCATTGGCGAAAGCCTGCTTCGCCAGCCGCGCGGAAACACCGATGCGCATTCCGCCCAGCGCCAGTTTTAACAATGCATAACGTTCGTTCACGTCAAGACTGTCTAGAAGCTGTTCCATCACCTGCGGCGCGGAGGCGCGGGTGGTTGCGGTCAGCTGGTCAACTGCTGCCGATATGCTGATGCTGGCATCGGCTGCCTCGGCCACGACAGGCTTCGAGGTGCGCGGCTCCCACAATAATGCGACCGTTTCCGACGTATCACCCACAAACTGGCGTGACAGCCGCAGCAACTCTTCGTCAATGCGCGTCATAGCCAATTTGCGAACCATGGCAGATTTCACCGCCGGAAAATCGAGGGCATCGGTTAGCCCGGCGAGCGCCCATCCGCGATCAGGATCAGGCGTTTCGCGCAGATAATCGGCAATCAGCTGCAGCTTGATATTGCGCGACCGTGTATAGATCAAACGGTCGATCAGGGCAGCGAAGGCTCTCACTCGCCCTCTTCCTCCACACGGCCGATGAGGCGCAGCGCGCGGCCCTTGCGCTGGTTAAGCTCGCACCAGCGCAGCAGGCCGTCTTCGCTGCCATGTGTGATCCAGGTTTCCGATGGGTCAACATCCTGGATCGTCTGCGTCAGCTCATCCCAATCGGCATGGTCGGAAATAATCAGCGGAAGTTCGACATTGCGTTGGCGCGCTCTTTGCCGAACACGCATCCAGCCTGACGCCATGGCGGTGATAGGCGCGGGTAACCGGCGGCTCCACCGATCATTGAGCGCGGATGGCGGGCACAGTATGATATGCCCGGCCATGTCTTCCTTCGGCGTGTCGCCCACAGCACAAAGCTCGCCCAGATCAACACCGCGCGCCTTGTAAAGATCGCACATCTTCATCAGCGCGCCGTGCAGATAAATCCGCTTGTCCCAGCCCATCTCGCGAAGCTCGCCAATCACGCGCTGTGCTTTGCCCAGCGCATATGCACCCACCAACACACAGCGATCGGGATGCGCCTCTACAGTATCAATCAGCTTTGCAATCTCCTCGCGCGTCGGCGGATGGCGGAATACCGGCAATCCGAACGTCGCCTCGGTCACGAAGATATCGCAAGGGACCACTTCGAACGCTGCGCAAGTGGGATCAGGGCGGCGTTTATAGTCGCCAGTCACAACAACGCGTTCGCCGGCATGTTCCATCAGGATCTGCGAACTGCCCAGCACGTGCCCCGCCGGATGGAATGAGAATTTCACTCCGCCCTTTTCAAATCCATCGCCATGCGCAAATGCAGCGGAGGTTGGCGCTTCTTCATCCACGCCATAGCGCAATGCCATGATCGCCAGCGTATCGGGAGTGGCAGATACTGCGCCATGGCCGCTGCGCGCATGATCGGCATGGCCATGCGTTATCACCGCATGATCCACTGCTTTTGCCGGATCTATCCACAGGTCAGCCGGGGCGACATAGATGCCTTCTGGATGCGGCTGTATCCAATGCTGTTTATTTGCCATGCCTATAATATGCGCATGGCCCAGCTTCGTTTCAATTCAGGCTTTAGGCCCAATTACAAATATACAGGTTTCGTGCCGACCGGTCAGCGCAGCACGCATTACCGGATCAGCAAGAAAAGCTGGCCTAATCGCCCTTGCCGGGATTTTCGGAGAAGAATTTGTCGAATTTGCCTTCCTCGCCCTTATGCTCATCGGCATCGGCTGGCGGGTCTTTGGCAGTGGTGATATTCGGCCACTCCGCCGAATAGGTGGCGTTAATCTCCAGCCATTTTTCCTGACCATCCTCGGTATCGGGAAGGATCGCTTCTGCCGGGCATTCAGGTTCGCATACGCCGCAGTCGATGCATTCATCCGGGCTGATCACCAGCATATTCTCCCCTTCGTAAAAACAATCGACGGGGCAGACTTCAACGCAATCCATATATTTGCATTTAATGCAGGCATCGGTAACGACATAGGTCATGGCTTCGTAACATCTCCTCAGCTTTCAACCCCGAACTGCGGCGCTGTTTTAAGCTGTATTCCTGCCTATTGCGGGAATGGCGGGCTAGTCAACCGCTTGATGATAAAATTTCTGCCTGAATTAGATAGCAGCTGATCTATACTGGCGGATCATTGCAGTATTTCATAGCATGTCCGGGCCTCGCAAGCCGGGCCGCGTCGTTCGGGAATTGATATGATGCGCAACGCGATCGCGCTGTCCCCGCGCGGCATCGTAATTATATCATCAACCCGGATCAGCGCGCTCGATCTGCCAACCCGCCGACCGTTAAGCCGGATCGGCTGCGAAGTGATGGTTTTCTGCGCGATTGCGCGGGATTTGGCGAACCGCAGCCGCCAGAGCAGCTGATCTATACGCAGGCTGGCAGGCCCTGTTATTCTTTACGTCCCTTGCTGCTGGTGCCCGTTAATGCGGCAAGCTGCAGCGCGAGTTCGGAGGGCGGCTTGCCAGCGGGCTTATCCTGGCGATTTGATCGGCCCTGATTGGATTTTTTATTACCGCCATCTTTTTTCTGCGGTGCATGGTTTTTGCGTGGTGCGCGGTTCGCGCGCGTTTTCACCAGCCCTACCCACCGCCAATATTGCGGTGGCTGCGTGGTGGCTGTGTCGTCGTTTGTGTCTGTGGCTGCGCCTGTGTCTGTGTCTGTGTCGGTGTTGGTGTTTTGCGCTTCTGCGGCTGCAGGCTCGTTTGCGGTGGCAGTCGCGGTGGCAGTCTCGGTGGCAGTCGCGCTGGCAGTCGCAGGCGCCACTGCTGCATCCGGCATAGCTTCGGCTGGCGACGTATCAGGGGTGTCAGCCGCTGGCTCTGGCACTATAGCGGATTTGGTTGCCGGTTCCGCTACTGTTTCAACGGCACTGGCTTTGCGAAAACCGGCATCACGCATTAGCCGCGCCAATCCATTCGCGCTCACCCCTAAAGATGTTGCGAAAGCCATGTCCATGGTGAAAATTTTGGCATCGCCGCGCGCATCATGCGCTTTTTTCACAATACGCTCGGCCAGATCGATCCGCAGATATTCATCGCCGACCTTGCGGTAGCCCGCATTTCGCGCATCGGCCGGATGCGCGAATTTCCAGTCCTTTAGATGAACCGCGCTTTCGGGCGGAAGATCACCCATCGGATTTCCATGCCACGCCGCGAACAACGCCATGCGCCATTTCGCGGCGGCCGGCTTCATCGCCTGATGATGGAACACGTCCATCGCGCCAAAAACAATGCCGCCTTTACGCGCGCTGCCACGCGATTCTTTAGGCAATGCGCGGATTGCCTCGGCCAGATATTGCCGGCTTGCAATCCCGCCTGCATCGGCCAGCTGCGCCGCCAGAGCGCGCACCGGCGCATCGGCCTTTTCATCCTGTGCCAGACTGTTCAGCGCGACGATACCGCCCATATGTTTTTCAAGGCTGGATGCGATCCACGCCTGTGCGCGCGTCACGATTTGGTTCAACGGCTCACCATCCAGCCCGGCGACCGCTTTTACGGGATCGAACACCGGCTCCATCAGGCTGCGGCCCTTGGCGACCACGCCAAGCGGTGCCTGCTGCCACATCACAACGGGGCGGCCTTCGCTATCCGCTGCCAAGGTAAATTCGCTATCTTCAGCCATCGCCACCTTTTCCGCCCGCGCGCGCAGCAGATGGACAAGATGCCGCTCCGCCGCCGCCAGCAATAATTTTCGGTCTAATGTCTTTACCCCTGCATCGACCAAAAATGCAAAGCCTTCGAGGCGGCCAATATCTTCATCATCCACCAGCACGCGGCTATCATCGGTAATTTCGACCGGCAGCAGTGCCGAATCGGATGCCGCGCCGCGCATGAGCTTCACCGTGCGGCGATCGACAAAACGCTGGCGAAGCGCGGAATGCAGCGCGTCTGACAGCTTACCCTCAACGGCGCGGGCACGCTGCGCCATCTCGGCTGGGTTTGCCGTCCAATCGCTGCGATGCGCAATATATGTCCAGCTGCGTGTCGCCGCTATACGCCCCGACAACGTGTCCACATCACCCTGCTTATTATCGAGCCGGGCAAGCTCCGCCGCGATTACCTTATGCGGTATCATGCCACACCGCGCGCCCTCATTCTGCCCCAGATATTGCCCCAAATACTGCCAAAGCGATGCGACGAAGCGGCTATGCGCTTCTGCACCCAGCTTGCGAAAATCAGGTAGCCGTGCAGCATCCCATAACCGCGCGATTGACCGCGGCCCGCTCAGCAGCCGGGTTACGTTCGGCATTTCGGAAAGCCGCTGTAATACTTCCAGATCGAGCGCCTGGGGCGCAGCGCGAAGGCCATCTTCGCGCGGCCATTCCTGCAAATCGGCGATCAGCGTGGATAGCCGGTCATATCGCGGCTCCGCCTCTCGCCAATACAGCCAATCGAGAGGCGCGAAATTATGGTTTTCGATGCGTTCGACCTCTTCGGGTTCAAACTCAAATCCCTCGCCCGCCAGCACACCGAAGGTTCCATCGCGATGATGGCGCCCGGCGCGTCCGGCAATCTGCGCCATTTCCGCCACCGTCAACCGCCGCCTGCGTTTGCCGTCAAATTTGTGCAATGCTGCAAAGGCAACATGGCGCACGTCAAGGTTCAGACCCATGCCAATGGCATCGGTGGCGACGATATAATCCACCTCGCCTGCCTGAAACATATCGACCTGAGCATTGCGTGTTTTCGGCGACAGCGCACCCATAACCACGGCGCACCCGCCGCGCATCCGCCGCAGCATTTCCGCGACCGCGTAAACCTGCTCCACCGAAAAGGCGACGATGGCGGATCGTTTTGGCAGCCGCGACAGCTTTGTGGCACCGGCATAACTCAGCGTCGAAAAGCGCGGCCGGGTTGTAAGCTCCGCCTCAGGCAGAAGGCGTTTGATCACGGGGCGGAGACTTTCCGATCCCAATATCATCGTCTCCTCTCGCCCGCGCGCATGCAGCAGGCGGTCCGTGAAGATATGGCCCCTTTCGGGATCAGCTGCCAATTGCGCTTCATCAATGGCGACAAAGGCGAAATCATTCTCGATGGGCATCGATTCTACCGTGCAGCAGTAATAGCGCGCGGTTGGCGGCTCTATTCTCTCCTCGCCGGTAATCAACGCGGCCTGCGCCTCGCCCTTTATCCGGACTATCTTTTCGTAAACTTCGCGCGCTAGCAGCCGCAGTGGAAATCCGATCATCCCGCTGGAATGTGCAGTCATTCGTTCGACCGCTAAATGCGTCTTTCCGGTATTGGTAGGCCCCAATATGGCGGTGAGGGCTGCGTCAGGAGCATTCATGGGTTTGGCCTATCAGCGGCATGGGCCGCGCACCACCCCGGACAGGGACAGCATAGGTAGCGATTATCCTTAACATTTTTCAAAAATCAACACTTGCATGTATTTCTAAACGGTGGCAGCAGTGCGCTCTGGGATCGGCAGTGTGTGCCGGGACCGATACTTACGCGTGTAATGTCCCTGCGCGGGGGAAAATTGGAGGAAGTTATTATGAAGAAAGCAAAATTTGCTTCGATGATCGCCGTAGCGGGTGGTCTTGCTCTTGCTACATCTGCTTGTGGCGGCGCACAGGAAGCTGCTGAAGAAGCAACCGAAGCTGCTGCAGACGCAACAGAAGCTGCTGCTGATGCAACAGAAGCTGCTGCTGAAGCCGGTACCGAAGCTGCATCTGAAGTTGCTGCTGGTGCATGTGCTGCTGCTGACGGCGCAGAAGCTGCTGCCGAAGGCGCAATGGATGCTGCTGATGCTGCTAAAGAAGGCGCATGCGCCGCTGCTGAATAATTTCAGCAAATCTATTTAAGGAAAGCTGGCGGTGGGCAACCATCGTCAGCTTTTTTTTCGCTATTTTTCCTAAGGCTAAGCCGGATACCGAGAATTAATGTCAGATTCGCAACAGA
>ENA-ORXU01000792-ORXU01000792.1-marine-metagenome-genome-assembly--contig:-NODE-792-length-32369-cov-4.103431_pt1 | contig 32369 bp, 29 predicted proteins | sample MGYA00237869_ERZ511484 | MGnify/ENA metagenome assembly ERZ511484 | reverse complement strand
ATCGATAAAATTCACGTCCGTTGATTGATTGTTCAATTCAACGGTGTTGCTACCACACGACCTCACCAAAAAACTACCATCATTTAATATCTCGGTTTCGTCAATATCTGCAAACACACGTCGCTCACATGTCCCGACATTAAATTGAAAATCGCGTCGGAGTTCTCCCATGAAGATGCCATTCTGAAATTCTTGCACACATACACCTACCACATATTGGCCGACAGCATTCGGTGTCCCTCTCAAAATTCCGGTCACAGGATTAATTCTCAAATTGGCCTGCGTACCCATGGGTTGCTGAAAAGAAAACTGAGGTGTCCGAAAAATCACTTGGTCATATGGAGGCGGCTGGTCTGGATTTGGCGCTACACCATCCGGACGTTGGGCAGCCAAAGCATCACCATTCGACCCGGCCAATCCACCTCCCACAAAAGGGCTGCAAAGTGAATAAACCAACTGTGTGTTTGTATCAACATCGGAAGCACTATGATCGAATACCAACTCTTCATTTAAACAAACTACGATCGGTGGAAAATCATTAAAGACTGGGCTTGAATTGCAAGCTTGTTGCGCCCCAGGATTTATCTGCGCGAAATAAGTTGCTCCAGAACCACCTGGATTCACGATATTAGTAATACTGCCATTGCGACAGCATCGCTGATATGTAATCGTATATGTTTCGTTGGATATTGGTAGGTCGACATCAAACTCATATAAACCCTCTTCGACACAAACTCCGGGAGGAATTACTAGGCATGGCGCATCCGCCGGTAATACTCTAGACACACGCGGCATGCGAAGGCTAATTTGGCGATATCGGGGAAATATTCTGTTGCCTTCATATACAGTTACGGTGCCTATTGTGGAATTGCCACCAGATGAGTCAAAGTTTGCTCCACCTGCCAAGCAATCACGATAAATACGCATGGTTACCGAATAGCGACCTGGTGACGTGCATACATATGTGATTTCGCCTCCAATGATATGCGCGGCTTCTGATGAAATGGAAGCCAGAAGCATTAAAAATATGATGATGATCGATTTTATTAGTCTCATAGAGATATAATCACAATTAATTGAGTTTTACATAAGGAATTTTCAGACCGGTGCGTTACTTATGAATTGATAAATGTAAAGTTACTCCAAAAGTCTAACCCTTATTCTTATTAAAATGATGAGATTAGATTCTTGCCGATAATAGAACTTTCATTTACGATACATCAAAAACGTATAAATGCTGCAAATGTTACCAAAAGACCAAATATCCGATGCAATTCGAACGCTGACAAGCGGTGGTGTGATTTTGTACCCTACCGATACAGTATGGGGGCTCGGATGTAAGTTTGATGAAAAAGAAGCTTATACGAAGTTGCGCGGACTAAAAAACCGGCCTGAAAACCAGTCGTTTATTTTGATTGTGTCTTCAATCGAGCAGCTCAAGAAGTATATCAATTATATACATCCCCGCGTCGAAACGTTGCTCACGATGCATCAGCGCCCTTTGACGATCGTCTATAAAGACCCTAAAAATATTCCCGCACACTGCCTTGCTGAGGATGGATCAATCGCGATACGCGTGGTCAGCGATCCATTTTGTCAAGCCCTTACTAAAGCGCTAGGTTGCCCTATTTCGTCAACTTCTGCTAACGCTCATGGCGAACCGACGCCTACTCATTTTGGTGAGATAAGATCAGATATTATCTCTAACGCCGATTATGTCTTCGATTATCGACGGTCAAAAGCCAATCACGGCGAACCGTCCGTCATAGCAGAATTTAATAAAAAAGGAGATTTAATTTTTATCCGCGAATGATCTGTCTATTCAATCTTAGATAGTTGATTGACTTTCGCAGGCGCTTCAAGTAATTCTCTGACTTTAGCGATGTATGGATCATGCTGTATCATTTCTGTGTACCTACCTACTTTGCCATTTTCATAGCGACGCAGATTTTCGATTAAATTCGAAATAAATACGGGAGCGTAAGGTTCATCAATAGATTGTAACCGACCGAAATTTTCGAAAGTCGTTTTATTCTTTAACCATTCTTTCCAAAAAGGCTCTCGTAAACTTTCTTTTATGTCATCAAGGGGAATATTTTGACAAGTAGCATGTCTAAAAAGATCAAATGCTATTTCTTCTTTCAACACAAACATTTCATAGGAATTATCCGCCAACAATTGCGTATCGATAGGTATGAACACGTCGGGTACAATGCCTCGACTTCCAAATAGGCGCTTGCCGCTTGGAGAATAGAAACTAGTGGTATCGGGCAACGGTATACGCAACATGTCACTCCACTCACCTGATGTCGCTCGATCATAAAATTCTTCATCATAGTCGGAGCGATCGCCTAATTCTTTTTGAATCAATCGGCCAGAAGGCGTATAATACTTTGCAATGGTAAGTTTTAGGTTTCCGCCATGACTTAATTCATATTGCTCTTGTACGAGCCCTTTTCCAAAACTACGTCTTCCAATAATCGTACCTCGATCTAAATCTTGTATAGCGCCTGCAATAATTTCCGAAGCGCTGGCGGAATTTTCATCAATTAAAATAAATAATTGATCTACATCGAGATATGTTTTTCCTTGCGTCTTATATTCTTTTTTCTTTGAGCGCATACCTTCTGTATACACCAATAGTTTTCCCTTTTCATCAAAAAATTGATTTAATATTCTGACGGCTTCTTGCAAATAACCACCTGGATTTTGACGTAAATCAATGACCAAGTTTTTCAGTTTTCCGGCTTCATGAAATGGCTCAAGCGCATCCAAAAACTCTTTTGAAACATTAGCATTAAATTGTTCGACGGCCACATACACCGTTTCATCGTCTATCGCGGTTGCGAGCGGTACGGATTTGGTATTTACGCGATTTCTGACAATTTCAGTCTCTTGTAACGCGGTATCGCAGCGCAAATATTTAATGTTGGCCTTGCTTTTACGTTCGCCTTTCATGAGATCCAAAATCGTCTCGGTTGGCATCAGCGTACCCGAGATGGTGTCTTGATCGAGCATAATGATTTGATCACCGCGCTTAAGCCCAGCTTTGGAGGCTGGGCTATCGGTCAGTACATCGGTAATAACCAGCGTATCTCTCAGTAAGCGATACTCTATGCCAACACCAACGTAGTGGCCTTCCATTCGGGAATTATAATCTTCGACAACATCAACACTCAAGTAATGTGAATGCGGGTCGAGCGAATCAACGATTAATTTGATGGCGGAATCAGCCAATTGCTCGACATCAACTGAATCGACATACCGCTGACTAATAAAACCCAAGACTTCATCTACTTTATAAAAAGCCGTCGATTTATTTTTTGAAACGGACAACAGGTCCTGTCCATTGCGGCTAGATGTTTTCATGCCGGTCAGAAATCCAATGACTAACATGAGCGTCATTGCAATTGGAATCCATGCACCACTAGAGCCTGTCTTATTTTTTATTGGCATAATTAGAAGATCAAACTAGCCCACCGTATATTTTGTTGTCAAGAAATCGGCCTAGAACAAAAAATTGTTAATAATAAAATGGTCTCCGAACCCGAGCGAAATATTTCGCGAGGCGTACCACTTGACAACAATATCCATATTCATTGTCGTACCAGGCATAAATCGTTACGCGCTTTCCATCTACACTGACCAATGTGCTAGGTGCATCTACGACAGACGTACTTGTCATACCTATGGCGTTGCTAGAGACATACTCTGTTGAGGTCGAATAATAAATTTGCTCCACCAATGGACCGTGCAGGCTTGCCTCTTTTAAGAGATCGTTTATTTCTTCGATAGTCGTTTCTTTCTTTAGAGTCAGGTTCATGATTGCGATCGAGACATCTGGTGTCGGAACACGCACGGCGTTACCTGTCAATTTACCAGCGAGATGTGGTAAGACTTTAGCGACCGCTTTGGCGGCACCGGTGGAAGTTAAGACCATATTCGTTGCCGCGCCACGTCCACGCCGTGGCTTCTTATGAAAGTTGTCTAGTAAGTTTTGATCACTTGTATAGGCATGAATAGTTTCGATGTGTCCTTCGACGATGCCGATAGCGTCTTCCACAGTTTTGATGACAGGGACGATTGCGTTGGTCGTACATGAAGCCGCGCTGATCACTTGCACACCCTCTTCACGAGCTTCAGCCTGATTGACACCGTGCACAATATTTGGCACGCCATTTCCAGGGGCCGTCAGCATAACTTGTGTGGCTCCTGGTCGTAGGTGTCGACTCAAACCTTCTTTATCCCTCCAGACTCCAGTATTATCGATGACGAGTGCATCGTTGATTCCATAACTTGTATAATCTACTTCCTCTGGTTGTGCTGCAAAAATGATATGTATACGGTTTCCATTGACTGTCATTGTACCGGCTTCAGCGTTGAGTTCGACATTACCCGCAAATCGGCCATGTATAGAATCATCGACCAGCAATGCCGCTCGCTTTTCCAGTTCCTCCTGCATGTTGCTCATTTTAGGACGAAGTACGATAGCTCTCAGACGCAGTTGATCACCTCTGCCCGTAGTCGATATCATTCGACGTGCCAGCAATCGACCTATCCGGCCAAAACCATATAAAACGACATCACGGTGATCCGTTTGACCACGATCATCAACGATTATTTTTTCTAAGCGGCCATGCACAAACTCCTCCAGTCCTTCTCCTTTCGACTCCATAAAATCGCAAGCCAAAACACCAATATCCAATTTCATTGGCTGAACGCGATCCCAATTGTATATGATCTGAGCGATCTCTAATGTAAATCCAACAGGCAACACCTTATCGATATATTTCTCAGATTGCTGGTGATGGTTGATCACATCGCTTGGTCTGGCGTTGTAGACATCTTCTCTGAACATGATGACTTCGACTCCTTTGTCAAAGCGTAGGTCGCCTGCCAATTTGATTAGTTCCAAAGCTTGCTTTTCACTTGCGCGCCAATCACTGAGTGTCTCTTGTGTATCGCGAAGCAGATCGTGCTGATTCATGGTTGTTTTGATTTAAGGATGGAAAATGTCGTTCAAAGGTAACATGTGACTAGAGTCTAACATAACTTTTCTAAACCGATATTGAATTGAAAGCACTTAACGAGCGCTCAATCATATAAGATTACCATGAGAAACTCCCTTGATCAATTCGAGCCAAAAAAAAAGCGCTGAATCATTTCAGCGCTTCCCTTTATATTTAATGTGATCATTATGATCCTAAATAATGCTTCAACAATTTACTTCTGGAAACAGAGCGTAATTTGTTGATCGCCTTATCCTTGATTTGTCTTACACGTTCGCGTGTCAAGCCAAATTTGTCACCAATGTCTTCTAATGACATGGGGTGCTCCACGCCGATACCAAAATACAACTTGATCACGTCACATTGTCGCTCAGTCAACGTCCCGAGGGATCGTTCGATTTCTCTTCGCAACGACTGTGTATAATTCAAATCTGCATCCGTACCTGGAGTCGTGCTATTTTCAAGGACATCCAACAATGAATTGTCTTCTCCATCGACAAATGGCGCATCCATAGATACGTGACGCGCTGCAACACCGAGTGTTGTTTCCACCTCTTCTGTAGCGATTTCAAGCACGTTGGCCAACTCTTCGGCTGACGGTTCACGCTCGAATTCTTGCTCCAGTTCTGAGAAGGCACGATTGATTTTATTCAATGAGCCGACTTTATTTAATGGAAGTCGAACGATACGAGATTGCTCAGCTAATGCCTGCAAAATCGATTGTCGAATCCACCATACGGCGTATGAAATAAACTTAAATCCACGAGTTTCATCGAAGCGCTGAGCGGCTTTGATGAGTCCGAGATTTCCTTCATTGATTAAATCACTCAATGATAGACCTTGATTTTGGTACTGCTTTGCCACAGAAACTACGAAGCGAAGATTGGCTTTTGTGAGTTTTTCAAGGGCCTCTTGGTCTCCTTGCTTGATACGTTTTGCCAAATCAACTTCTTCCTCTGGTGTCAGCAGATCCACTTTCCCAATCTCTTGAAGGTATTTTTCAAGCGACTGACTTTCACGATTCGTGATAGATTTAGTAATCTTTAACTGTCTCATCTACACTGTTTAATAAAAAATATTAGACACAATACACATCGGAGTCACCCTCACATCTGATGTGTGAATGAACTTCCGCACTATAACTAAGCCGTTTTATTGAAAAAAAGTTCAGTATTTCTATCGAAAATAATCTAGAAATGTGTTTATTACGCTTTTTATCAAATTGCCTTTAAAGTCACAAAGATATGAATAGAGTGCCGGTTAAGATTGAATTTATCTCAAAAGCTTCACCAGCCATCCTGTATAAGTTTCTGACAACCCCGTCTTGTCTGGTCAGGTGGTTTTGTGACAGTGTGGATATTATGGAAGATGAGTACACATTTTCATGGGATGGAAGTGACGAAGTGGCGCATTTGGTTGAAGACCAGGAGGACGAACGTCTGAAATTCAAGTGGGAAGATGCAGATTCTGACGAGGAATATTTAGAATTTGTCATGTACAAGTCACCTATCACAGGAGAGACGGTCTTGGAAATCACCGATTATGCCGATGAGGGTGAGGAGCAGGAAACGCGTGATTTGTGGGAGACACAATTTGAGACGCTAAAACGGGAGGCGGGAGCTTGATCGCAACCTATCTCATGTGTTTGATAGCAAGTGTTTTGATGCATTCACCAACCGAAGCCAAGTTGATTTATAAGTTTAGTTCAGATGCACCATCTAGTGATTGGACAGTCGTGGATGACGTTGTCATGGGCGGTCAGTCAGAAGGTGCGTTTCAAATTAATGACAATGGGCACGGTGTATTTTCCGGTAAGGTTTCCCTCGCTAATAACGGCGGATTTTCTTCAATACGACACAACCCTGAATCAATCCTCACTGAACATTATCAAATCGTCGCTATACGCTTAAAAGGTGATGGAAGTACATATCAACTCCGGCTAAAATCTGACGCTGAAGACATGGCTTCCTATGTACATAGTTTTGAAACGAATGGCGAATGGGAAATCATCGAATTGCCATTGAAAGGTTTTTATCCTAGTTTTCGTGGAACAAGATTGAATAGACCTAATTTTTCTGCTGATCAAATCGAAGAGATTGCCATTTTGATTGGGAATAAAGTGTCGCAGAATTTTGAGTTGGAGATGGATTATATTCAACTCCAATAAAATTGTTTACAATCCTTCCGGTGCCAACTTCACCACAAGGCCTTCCAGATCAGCCGTAATTTTTAATTGACAGCCAAGCCGACTGTTTGCTTCGACATCGAATGCTTGATCTAGCATGTCTTCTTCTGCTTCGCTCATTTCTGGTAGGTCGTGATCGGATAACACATAGCAATGACAAGTTGAACACAAAGCCATACCGCCGCACGTCCCTTGAACAGGCAATTCTTCAGCCTTGGCAACTTCCATCATATTCAAATCGATGTCTAAAGGCACTTCGATTTCATGTGATGCGTCTTCGCGATCGATGATTGTTATGTGAATTGATTGATCATCCATGCAGCTATTCTTCAAAGCCTTTTACTCCTGTGACGGTGGTGTATTTAAAAGATAGTTTTTTGTCAGGATAAATACGCTTATAGGCCGATTGGCACATCAGTGTCGCTTCATGGAATCCGCAAAGGATTAATTTTAATTTCCCCGGGTATGTATTGATGTCACCGATAGCATAAATACCGGGTACATTTGTACTGTAATCAAAGGTTTCCACTTGAATCGCATTTTTATCTAAACCTAAATTCCAATCGGCAATAGGACCGAGTTTTGGTGACAAACCAAACAGTGGAATGAAATAATCCGTTTGTTGATTAATGAGTGTTCCGTCATTTTTTTTAATTTCTACACCTTGTAGATGTCCGTTGCCGGAAAGCCCTGTGACCTGTGCTTCGGTGATTAAATTTATACGGCCCGACGCGTTTAGTGCTTTTACTTTTTCGACTGAATCTGGAGCTCCTCGAAATCCGATTCGTCGATGCACCAAAGTTATTTCATCGGCTAAATCTGCTAAATAAATTGTCCAGTCTAAAGCGGAATCTCCCCCACCCGATATGACGATATTTTTTTCCTTGAATTGTTCGGGATCTCGGACCATGTATTCGACGCCCTTTTCTTCAAACGAACGAATATTTTCAATGGGTGGTTTTCGCGGCTCGAAGCTACCCAATCCACCGGCTATAGCGATGATCGGTGCTCTATGCTTAGTACCGCGAGTGGTGGTGATGATGAATTTTTCATCCACAGTTTTTTCGATCTTTTCTGCGCGCTCTCCGAGTGTAAAACCGGGCTTGAATGTTTCAATTTGTTTCATCAAATTATCAACTAATTCTCCCGCCAACACTTCTGGATAACCTGGAATATCGTAGATCGGTTTTTTTGGATAAATTTCAGTTAGTTGTCCTCCCGGTTGTGGAAGCGCATCAATTAAATGGCAGCGTAATTTGAGCAAGCCTGCTTCAAAAACTGTGAATAAACCCGTCGGCCCTGCCCCAATTATTAATATATCCGTTTCAATCATCTCTCGAAATTATTTCTTCGATATTTATTTTCCAATAAAATTCGCCTTTCGCTTCTCCATAAATGCTGCCACACCTTCTTTTAAATCTGCGGTATCAAATGATTGTCCAAATAAATAAATTTCATTTTCAAACCCATTGCTTCCGTAACCATTAATTAATTCAATCATACGCGATACAACTAGAGGCGATTTACTCGCTATTTTTGAAGCAAGTTTCATCGCAGCGTCAAAGCCTTGACTTGATGGCACGACTTCGGACACGAGTCCCAGCATTTCAGCAGTATTGGCATCGATCATCTTGCCGGTTAACAGCATTTCGGTGCCTTTGGTTCGTCCGACGTATCGGATCAAGCGTTGCGAACCACCGTAACCGGGTACAACACCAAGGTTGATTTCTGGCTGGCCAAATTTTGCGCAGTCGGCAGCTATACGCAGATGACAAGCCATGGCCAACTCGCAACCGCCGCCCAACGCATATCCACGGATGTAAGCAATGACAGGAATCGGAAAATTCTCTATGGCATTATATACGTCATGCCCTTTTTGCGATAACGCCTGGCCTTCTTTCGAGGTAAAAGATGGAAACTCCATTATATCGGCCCCAGAGGCGAAAGCTTTTTCTCCAGACCCTTGTAATATAATAGCGCGTATGCCGGCCATATCTTCTTTGCGATCTTGAAATATACGTTTCAGCTCGTCCATAACCTCGGTATTAATGGCATTGAGGGCTTTAGGACGATTGATCGTGAGCACGAGAACATTTTCGTGGCGTTCTTTTTGAATTGATTCTTGCATGAAATGCTTTTAATTAAATTGCCGCAAATGTACTGTATTAAGCGGATGCTTGCCACATTTCATCGAAGCAAAACATGAATACGAATAAGTAGGCTTGGTGCAGGAACTATTCCGGATGACAGATCGTTATATAGGTTCGCTCTTTGAAAAAATGGGACTGAACTGGAATCGACAGGAGTGATATCGGTTTAGTAAGCATGTCGGGGTATGATCACTCACCTCGTTAACAAATGGTAATCAAACATTTAATTGGCAATACTAACGTTGCTTTGGCTGCATAATCTAGGATTATACAAGCCTTTGTGCCTCTCGCTTGATGTCTGATACATAGCGATGACGCACATTAACAAAACCTCAGACTAGGTTAGTCGACTTCCCGCCGACTGATCGAAATTTAGGGAAACCTCTTGAGGTAGGCTGCTTACCTGCCAAACTCGAGAGTATAAAAGGTAAGATAAACATGTAGAAAGCTTCTTCGACCATTCTCTGGACCCGGGTTCAACTCCCGGCAGTTCCACATTTTTTCTTTTTATTCACGCCCAACTACCGCGTTGACGTCGAGACATTAAATATTTACAAATCTCATAACTTTTTTTCTCCCATCACGCAATTCGAGGACACAGAAATATATTCCGGGCGCAGCATGAAAAGGTATTGATATTTCGGAAGTAAATTGTTGTTGAAACCGTTGCTGTTCAATTCCCAATTGATCTAATATATATACGCTGGCTACTTGTTCGTTTCGCTTTAGATGAATTTGCAAATCAGCAGTGACAGGATTTGGTTGAATTTTCAAATAATTCAAATCATTAGCATTTGCATGTTGATCATTAACATTTGACATTCCTTCTTTGATAAAAATTCTCCAATCGAGTGGCTTTCCGATTTCAGTATTTCCTGATTTTTTATAGACTAGTTGCCTTTTGCGCACATCGATATGTCCATAAAAGCCTACTTCCAGAAAATCATAATAAGGCCCTCCAGCATGACAAATAAATTGATCGGAATACCATTTCAACCATAGAGAATCGCAAGTTCCTCGCGTATTTCCATAATGATGGTAACTATCTTGTATAAGTTTAGAAAAGCCAAATTTCCCAATTCCTCCTAAAGTTCGCCTATGAAACCCATCTTCTTTATCGATATATTCACTTTGAACTATTAAATCAAAATTTGAATTTATTTTTTTATATGTAATCGTGAGCGAATCGATTGAAACACTATCAAAATGTTGTTGATAAAAACTTACGTGTCGTTCATTTGAACGCTGAAGTACTTTATATGAAATCGCACTATCCGTTTCTGCTTTTTCTAGTATCTCTTGCGATAAATACAGTTCTCGATATTTAAACCAACCCATTTGACCATATGTATAAATTGAATCGTATAGGTATGTATGAAAAACATCATTCACCTGAAAGTCAAAAACGGATCTCCAGGTGACATTTTGATATCCAAACGCATTTTTTGTAGATCCAATTAAATTGTATATTGCAGCATAACGTCCTCGTCGAGTGAGGAAATGCGGATGAAAAAATGAAATATATCCGTTCGATTTAGACAGTCGAATTTCATAGTCGGCGAACTCATTTGGTAATGCCACAGCAGATGGAGTTAAAAACTTCATCGTAAACGATTTGACCTCATCCCATTCGCCTAATACGGAATCATAATCAATGCCTACGCAAGTCAACTCAACACGCATCGTATCGTTTTCGTAAGCAACCCAACTCTCACCAACTTGCGCGCGACCTTTCATAAGCCAATTAATGGATTCAAGTCGGAATAAATGATCACCATTAGGCAAAAGCATGACTTCATTATTAATCCATCTGTGCGCATCCCAAAATAATGTCATCTCGGCTTTGGGCTTATAAGTAATCGTATCGGATTGCGCTACAATAGAATCGAAACGAAGTCCGCTTATTACATTACAGGATTCGTCTTGATAATGTATGTCTTCATTTAATATAAATGGCTCGTATTGGGCAATACAATATCCATTGATGAAGAAAGTTAGAAAACAGAAGAACGTGGTTTTGAGAGTACGATTTATCATTTTATTTCATTTATGAATGAATCTATAATCTTATGTTGTGTTTATCTGCTGTGGCGTTACCTCTTATTTCAACTTTGTCGAAAAAATATTACGTATTATATCTCAGAATTTCAATCCTTTAAACGTACCTCTATACACACAGTCGGATTCAACATCCACCAAATAAAATATTTTAATAAAAGACTGTGACCAAATCAAACTACTGCCGTCTCAAAGCCATTCTTATCAAAATTTTAAAACAAGCACGATGGATATTGCAGTACAAGTAGAAAAACTTTCAGAGGTAGCGATTTTATGGGCACCGAAGCTCATTAGCGCAATTCTGATATTAATCATTGGATTTTGGATCGTTGGACGCGTCATGAACGTGATTGGCAAGCGAATGGATAAAGCTAAAATGGATCGTGATGTACAACCTTTCCTAAAGTCAATGTTAGGGGTATTGCTCAAAGTTCTTGTTGTGATTACGGCGGCTGGTGTTGTCGGAATTGAAGTGACTGCATTTGCAGCTCTATTAGCGGCGGCGGGTTTGGCAATCGGGATGGCATTACAGGGTACGCTCGGCCACTTTGCTTCAGGCGTCATGATTTTGATCTTCAAACCTTACCGTGTTGGAGATTTAGTAGACCTCCAAGGTCAAGTTGGTCACGTCAAAGAAATACAGATTTTCAATACGATACTCACTTCATTGGATCATAAAAAAGTGATCATTCCTAATGGAATTGCTACAAGCGGTATCATGACGAACTTAAGTGAGCAGGGAAAATTACGTGTGGACTTACAAGTTTCTGTCCCTTACGAGGAGGATTTGGACCGTATGAAGCAGCTTATTCGCGGAGCAGTTGATACTGTGACTGACAGACTTCCTGATGAGCCTACCATCGAAGTACACAAATTCGGTGAGCACAATCTTGTAATGGATGTGAGACCATATGCTGCACCTGAAAAATACTGGGACGTTTATTATGCGACTTATTCAGCAATCAAAAAGGCATTCGCACAAAACAATGTGCCAGTAGCGTACGAAAAGAAAATACAAATAGCCGGGTAAGTAGCCTTGTAGCTGCACCACCCAAGAACGAAATTATTACAAACCTCTTCTTATTGACAGTTCGTCCCCAAGGCGAACTGTCTTTTTTTGTGTAGACTACCTCCTCATTGCATGTCGGTATTATGCACTATTTTCGCATCAAAGATTTCTATATATGAAAATCAACTCAGCCTACTACATACTCCTATTGCTTTTCGCATTCTCTGCTTGTACAAATGAAAATGTTGAGGAAGACTTCATGACGGGTCCTTGTGATATTACTTCAGCAACGTACAGCTTAGATGTACTGCCCTTGATGCGAGACTATTGCTACCGTTGTCATGGCACCGATACAAGGTTTGGCGGAGTCTTTTTAGAAGGCTACTCAAATGTAGCGTCTTATGCCAAAAATGATATCCTCGGGCATGTGTTGCGAGGCACCGACGGATTTACGATAATGCCTAACGATGGCGTCCTGATGCCAGAATGTGATATTCTGACCATCGAACAATGGATTGCCGAAGGCGCAGAAAATAATTAATAAAGTCATCAGACGATTCCCTCATCAATTACAATCATGCTGTTTATGAAAAAGCTTTGCCTCCTGCTCTTATTAATGAATCTTTTTCTGACTGCGGCGTATACACAAGACGCATTGTCACTCTTAGAAGACGACGATCCATATGTCACGGCCTCATTTAAAACTACACGTATCATCAACGGCCATAGCGTCGAACAGCCACATGGTGGAGTTCTGGATTTCCGGATTAATCATAGGTTTGGATTTGTCAATTCAGGCGCAAGTGAATTATTTGGTCTTGACAATGCATCTGCTCGTATAGGATTTGACTACGGACTAACTGATCGATGGATGATAGGTGTCGGCCGATCCGGATTTAATAAAGTGTATGATTTTTCGACCAAGTATAAGCTATTGCGCCAGTCGACTTTAAATACCGGCTCTCCGGTGACTATGTCGATATTCACAGAGCTGGAAATCACCACGATCGAATATCCAGACCCTGAGCGTAATGCGGATTTCAATTCAAGATTGGACTATGCTGCTTCTCTATTAATCGCAAGGAAATTCAGCGACCTGTTTACGTTTCAACTATCACCTACTTGGATACATAGAAATTTGGTCAATACTGCCGCGGAAAAAAATGATTTATTTGCGCTTGGGGTAGGTGGTCGAATTAAACTATCGAAACGATTGACATTTAATGCTGAATATTTTTATGTCGGACAAAGCCAGCTTACATCCAATTTTAATAACAGTATCGCTTTAGGTTTTGATATCGAAACTGGAGGCCACGTATTTCAATTAGATTTTACCAATAGCACAGCCATGGTCTATAATGGTTTTATCGGAGAAACGACAGGCAACTTTTTCGACGGCGATATTCACTTTGGATTTAATATCTCCCGTGTATTTACATTGAAAAAACCTAAGTAGCTTTCATTTCACATTATAAAAAAGGGGAATATTTCATCAAACCAAAAAGTAATCAACACAAATTAATATTCCAAACACTAATGATGCGATTCCATTAGTCGTAAAAAAGGCCCGATTTACTTTTGATAAATCATTTTCAGAAACGAGTAAGTGTTGATAAATTAACGAGGAGATAAAAAATAAAACTCCGAAAATCGATACCCACCCTATCCATTGTAATGATTGAAATAAAATAAATGCGGCTGTACCAAGTGTTATAGCAGTAATTAAATGAAACACTCTTGAGAGTTTTAAAGCCGACGCTCTTCCTAACCAAACCGGAATGGAATGCAGTTGCTGAGACTCATCAAAATCATCATCTTGAAGTGCATAAATAATATCAAATCCTGCCACCCAAAACACAACCGATAGTCCAATTAATATTACGGGAAGAGAAAAGGATCCCGTCACGGCTACATATGCGCCAACGGGTGCCAAGCCCAATCCGATACCCAGAATGACATGACATAGTGCGGTAAATCGTTTACTGTAGCTGTAGAAAAAAATAATAAATAAAGCAACCGGAGACAATAACAGACATAGCGTGTTGATCATGCCCGCAGCAACAATGAATCCTATCGCATTCGCCACGACAAAAAACAATGCATGATTTGGCTTGATGACGCCAGCGGGAATCTCGCGATCAGCCGTGCGTGGATTTTTTGCATCAATATTCCGATCTATGTATCGGTTAAACGCCATAGCAGCAGAGCGTGCAAAAACCATACAGGCGATTATCAACACGAAAATGATGCCATTTATAGAACTAGTCTGGCTTGTTCCAATGATGAAGCCGACAATCGCAAAAGGCAATGCGAATATCGTGTGGCTAAATTTTATGAGAGATAAGTATCGATTCACTAGTGCAAATAACAAAAAAGCCCGAACAAAGATGCTCGGGCTTCAATAATTTTTTATCGTCGATTATTTAGAATCAACTTTTTTCTTTTCTGGCTTAGGTGCATTTGGATCGGCCAAAACATTCGCTTTGATCGTCAAACGCGTTGAGCCTGGATCTGTGTTTGCCGTAACATTCACAAACTTCTGATCTACATTTCCGTCAGCTTTTCCTTTTGATTTTCCACGTGAGTTATACTCAACCGTAATCTCACCACCGTCACCAGGAGCGATAGGGTCTTTAGGACATTGAGGTACTGTACATCCACATGAACCTTTACAGTTAGATAAAATCAAAGGCTCACTACCTGTATTTTTGAACTTGAACGTGTGGCGAACTTTGTCACCATCTGTGATAGTACCGAAATCATAAGTTGTTTCGTCAAATTCAACCGATGTCGTAGGACCAGCTGCAACAGGTGTTGCTCTTTCGCCATTAGCGACTGCAGGTTGGATCGTGTTTTCAGCATTTGCCGTTTGACCATTTACAGCTGCTTCAGCGTTTTCTGCCGTGTTATCAGCCTTTTCAGATTGACAAGATGTCAATGCAAATACACTCAAGAACATGAGTCCGAATACAAAATTTAATACTTTCATTTTTATGCGATTTTTTAATGTTATACAAAATATTAGACCACAAACATAAGTGATTGTTGGTCGCCTCGAGCGCTTCTTGAACTGAATAACAACGGATTAACAATTGTTTAAGGGCTATTTTGAAATTAGATTTCGGCAACTTTGACGATATTACATACATTTCATTATCAATCGTTTATCCATGTGAATCGGATATATTTCACGTAGGTTTCAAAATTTTCGATATTCGCACTCATTCAACTACCACATGTTATGATACGATATAGTCTCTTATTCATTTTTGGCATTATAATTTTTGCTTGTAAACAGCATGATGCCTCACAACCCGCTTCGAAAGGAATGAACTTGTCGGGATTCGAAACAACAGAATACCCGGGTGGAGTCACGCGAGCTATAAAAAAAGACCCCAACGGAACTGTGATTATCGAGGGCTATGTGAAAGATGGAAAGAAACATGGGCTTTGGACCACCTACAGTAGAGAAGATGTGGTTGAGTCGACCAAGTCGTATATCGATGGCGTTCTCTATGGAAAATCCTTTGAATATGATCATAGGCGACAGATCATTAAAGAAGAGACCTACATCAATGGTAAGTTATACGGAAAGCAAGGCACCTATAAATTCGGACGGCCTAAACTTGAAGAATACTACGTCAATAATCTACGCCATGGGCCCTATCGCAAATATTTTGAAACCGGTGCTGAACAAGGTAAAATCAGCCAGACAGTTGACTATGTCAATGGCAAGATCGACGGGAAGGTGCGGAATTTTAATCCAAAAGGAGAGTTGATCGTAGACTACGACTATAAAGATGGTGAAAAGGTCGGTGGTGGCATCGTCGAATAAAATATCCCTATTTCTCCATGCCGATAGCTACCCTCGACATAAACTTGTTGCAATATGCGGATCAATTGTCACTCAAGACCATCGAAAGTAACACCTATGCATTTGATCCTTGTAGAAAGAAGTTCGTGAGACTCGAGCCCGAAGAATTTGTCAGGCAATTGGTCATCACTTACCTACACCAACGTCAAACAGTTGGCTATGGTCGGATATTAGTTGAGAAACAAATGCCAAACTATCAATTCAATCGATTTGATCTGGGTGTTATGAAAACAAACGGTTCATTCAGTCTTCTTGTCGAGTGTAAATCCTTCAAATCAAAGCTAACGAAGAATACACTAGTTCAAGTCGCCAAGTACAATCAAACATTGGCCGCTGAATATGTCATGGTTACAAACGGTAAGCAAACTTGTCTGTGGTCGACTGATGAGCATGCGACACGATTCAAATCCGATGAAAAGCTCATAGGATGTTTCTAAACACAGCCATCTTGCTATTGTTATCTTAGCCTCGATAAAATAAAAATATGTCAACATCAAAAATATTGGTTACCGGTGCCAGTGGTCAAGTCGGGCAAGTGCTCTACAAACATCTGGTCGGTCTTCACGGAGAGGATGCTGTGGTAGCCTCTGACATTCATCAGCTAGATGGATTCCATTTATTTGAATATGTTGATATTAAAAATCGTCATCGGATTAGAGAAGTCATTCAGCGTCATAAGGTCAATGAAATATATCATCTCGCCGCCATATTGTCAGCAAATGCCGAACAGCAGCCGACTAAGGCGTGGAATATTAATATGGACGGTTTATTAAATATTTTAGAAACGGGTGTTGAATTTGATATCCAAAAAATATTCTTTCCTAGTTCCATAGCCGTATTTGGAAATCATGCCAACTTGAAAAAAACTGGACAGTTTCAAGTTCAACATCCAACCACCCTTTACGGTATCAGTAAATCTGCCGGTGAAAATTGGTGTCAGTATTATTTTGAAAAATATAATTTAGATGTGCGGTCTTTACGATATCCTGGAATCATAGGTCACTCGAGTTTGCCTGGTGGTGGCACCACTGATTATGCGGTGCACATATATCATGAAGCGTTGAAACATAAATCCTATACCTGCTATGTCAAGCCAGATGCCGCGATGCCCATGATTTATATGGAAGACGCGCTGCGTGCCACAAGTGAATTGATGGCGGCATCAGCAGACGATTTACGTATTCGTACATCGTATAATCTTCATGGCATTTCTTTTTCACCTGAAGAAATAGCCGCTTCAATTAACAAAACTATTCCTGATTTTAAAATTGATTATAATATTGATTTTCGACAAGAGATAGCCGACAATTGGCCTCGACAAATCGATGATGATTATGCCCGACAGGATTGGAATTGGAAACCTGAGTATGATCTCGATAAAATGACGGAAGTCATGTTGAATGAGCTCTCTAAAATTATTTAAAATAAAAATAAAATAAATTATGTTTAACGAAGTGCGTCAAGCCCTGCAAGCTGAAATAAAAGAAATAAAAGAGGCAGGTTTATATAAAGAAGAGCGAATCATAACCACACCTCAAGCGGCTGATATCGAAGCAAAACCGGGAGGTGATGTGATCAATTTTTGTGCAAACAATTACTTGGGGCTTTCTTCTCAAGATGCGATAGTTCAAGCCGCAAAAGATACCATCGATAGTCATGGCTTTGGTTTGTCATCTGTTCGATTTATTTGCGGCACACAAGATATTCATAAGTCTTTGGAAGCTAAAATTGCGGACTTTCTCGGAATGGAAGACGCCATTTTATATGCAGCGGCATTCGATGCCAATGGCGGATTATTTGAGCCGTTATTGACTAAAGAAGATGCGATTATTTCTGATGAGTTGAACCACGCTTCCATCATCGACGGCATTCGTCTTTGCAAAGCGCAACGACATCGTTATACGCACAATGACATGGACAGTCTCGAAGAGCAATTGAAAGTTTCTTCCGGTGCGAGACGCCGCATGATTGCAACCGATGGTTCTTTTTCCATGGATGGTACAATAGCACAACTTGATAAAATTTGCGATTTGGCTGATAAATATGATGCCATGGTTATGGTTGACGAATGTCACTCGACGGGATTTATTGGTAAAACAGGCCGTGGAGTACACGAATATCGAAATTGTATGGATCGTGTGGATATTATCACAGGAACATTTGGCAAAGCATTGGGTGGAGCTTCTGGTGGATTTACGGCGGCGCGAAAAGAAATCGTGGAGGTTTTACGTCAGCGATCTCGGCCATATTTATTTTCCAACACACTTGCTCCCGCAATTGTCGGAGCATCAATCAAAGTTGTTGATATGCTGTCCGCGTCGACCCAACTCAGAGATAAATTAGAAGAGAATACCACACATTTCAGAACGAAAATGACAGACGCCGGTTTCGACATTATCCCTGGTGAGCATCCGATTGTTCCGATCATGCTGTACGATGCTAAATTGTCACAAGAATTTGCCAACGCCTTGCTAGATGAAGGCATATATGTTATTGGTTTTTTCTTTCCGGTAGTTCCTAAAGGAAAAGCTAGGATCCGTGTTCAAATTTCTGCTGGCCATGTAACGCATCATATTGAAAAAGCCGTTGAAGCCTTTACCAAAGTTGGTAAAAAATTAAAGGTTATTTAATTATGCTCAAGTGAAATCGTGACCAACGATGAATACATTGTTCAAAGAAATACAACGGTTTAATCAATGGTGGCTTTGGGGTCTTCTAGTTTTAATTCTATGTATTCCTGTTTATGGTATTTATAAGCAAGTTTTAATGAACGAACCGATCGGGAGCAAACCGATATCAGACATTGGGCTGTTTATCATTCTTTTTATAATTATTTTAATTATTGCCCTCATCTGGTCCATGAAGTTAGAGACTTCTATCACCTCACAAGAAATCGAAATTAAATATTTCCCATTTACACATCGTAAGATTTCATGGAGTGATATAAAAACGGCTGAAGTTGTCAACTACGGTTTTGTAGGTGGATGGGGGTGGAGAATTTCCAGTCAATATGGAATAGTCTACAACACGAGTGGAAATAAAGGTCTAGCCATTCAATTAAAAAGCGGAAACAAAATCTGTATTGGGACACAGAGGCAAAAAGAGCTTCAAAATGTCATCGAGTCAATTCAAGAAAATAATACTTGATCAAACTTATTATTTAATCAATTCACATGAAATATGCTAGTCTTTTTTATTTTTTAGTAGCTTTTTTGGTCATAGGCGCTTGTAAAAAAACGGTCGTTTCAAATAAGGATAAAGTGCCCTACCCGATTCAGCGTGTATCTGAAGCAAAAAATGCCATGGTAGTTTCTGCGCATCCACTTGCCTCCGACATCGGTGTGTATATCATGAAACAAGGTGGCAATGCCGTTGATGCCGCAATAGCCGTGCAATTCGCTTTGGCCGTTGTCTACCCGCGTGCAGGAAATATTGGCGGCGGCGGATTTATGGTGATTCGTGTTCAAGATGGAAAAGCCTTTGCATTGGACTACCGTGAAATGGCTCCGGCAGCCGCTTATCGGGACATGTATCTCGACAGTTTATCCAACGTCATTGACGGGCTCAGCGTGTTGGGGCACTTGGCCTCCGGTGTTCCGGGAACCGTTCATGGAATGTACTCCGCGTGGGAAAAACTAGGAGCTGTTGATAAATTTTCGACGTTACTCGAACCAGCTATAAAATTAGCCAATGAAGGGTTTCATATCAACGCTTCCGAAGCGGGTAGACTCAATCAATATCAAGATGATTTTAGAAAATTCCACAACACCAATTCACCCTTTGTTAAAGAAAATTGGAAATCAAATGATCTTATTCAGCAAGAAGATCTCGCAAAAACATTAACACGCATTGCACAAGCTGAAAACGCAGATGGATTTTATACCGGCAAAACCGCCGAACTATTTGTGGAAGAAATGGATCGTGGAAATGGCATAATCACCCTAGAAGATTTAAAGAATTATCAATCAAAATGGAGAATTCCGCAAATTGGATATTATAAAAATGATAAAATAATAAGCATGCCTCCTCCATCAAGCGGAGGAATTGCCTTAATTCAATTATTAGAAATTATTGAACAATATAATGTCGACACGATGGGATTTCAGTCACTCGATTATATACACTTGGTAGCAGAAGCTTGTCGGAGGGTATATGCTGACAGAGCGGAATTTCTAGGAGACGAAGATTTTATTGATGTACCCGCAGAGCGCCTTCTCGACTCTATATATTTAAGGGAGCGTATGAATGATTTTCAAAAATATCATGCGACTAAAAGTTCTTCTGTTGGCTCAGGTGATATCGATATTAAATTAGAAAGCTTTGAGACAACCCACACGAGCGTGGTTGATTCGGATGGAATGGCGGTCTCTGTAACGACAACGCTTAATCTAAACTACGGATCAAAAGTACTTGTCAATGGAGCGGGCTTCTTTCTAAATAATGAAATGGATGATTTTAGTGCCAAACCGGGCGTCGCTAATTTTTTTGGTTTAATTGGAAACGAAGCCAACGCTATAGCGCCTCAAAAACGTATGCTGAGTAGCATGACCCCTACGATCATCGAACAAGATGGCAAGGCAAAATTAGTCCTAGGCACACCTGGTGGCAGCACGATAATAACCTCTGTGTTTCAAGTGATCATGAATGTCTTGGAGTTCGATATGACCTTGGATGAAGCGGTCTATGCCCCACGATTTCATCACCAGTGGTTGCCAGATAAAATCATGACGGAAAAAGATATGTGGAATAAAGCGCTCACAGATTCTTTACAGAATAGAGGTCATGAATTAGGCTCATACGATCGGATAGGATTGGTCAAAGCCATAGAGATTACAACGGATGGCAAATTGATTGGAGTCGGTGATCACCGATCTGACGATCATGCCAGCGGATATTAAAGACAGGTAATTTAATTTCATAAAAGCAAAATCAAATTTAATTAGTTGAGATTCAATATAATTGAATGCCTACTCGGAATTAGCGGCCCCGATAGCTATCGGGGGCTTTTGACTTTTGTATTATTCAAATAAATAAAATGCATGAGAACTTGGCAATCTCAGATTAAACGCCTCAGAAACAAACTTGGCGAATTCTAAAATAAATTTATTGCGTGGCACCAAAAGCAAATTGTACAATATTCGCTCCCATATCCAATGCCTTTTTACGAATTTCTGCCGGATCATTATGGACGGATTCATCTTCCCAACCGTCGCCTAAATCACTTTCGTAAGTATATAAACATACCAGACGACCTTCATGAAATAATCCAAAAGCCTGTGGAGGACTCTCGTCGTGCTTATGAATTTTAGGAAGACCAGTTTTGAATTCTTGAAATTGCTTATACATAATATGATCATCAGGCAACTCCACAAATTCTAATTCTGGAAAGACTGATTTCATAGCAGGGCGCACGAATGGATCCATACCGTAATTATCATCAATGTGTAAAAAACCTCCACCAATTAAATAAGTTCGAAGATTTTCAGCCTCGCTTGTTGAAAATACGACATTGCCGTGTCCTGTCATGTGTATCAATGGATAATTGAATAAGTCGGCACTACCTACCTCAACGGTGGCATAAGCAGTTTTAAAATCCATGTCAAGCAATTGATTACAATGCACAGCAAGATTTGGTAAAGCCGTAGGATTAGCATACCAGTCACCGCCACCATTATACTTCAAAAGTGCCAATTGCAAATCTGACTGTGCATGCAGTGTAATAAAACTGCATGTCCAAAAACATATAAATATGACTATTTTATTTTTCATTCTAATTATTTTAAGCGTCGCTTATCTTGTATGGTGGCGACTGCCATGAGCGCCGCAGTTTCTGTTCTTAGTCGTGCATCACTTAATGACACAGCTCGAAAACCCGCCTTATCCGCAAGTTCATATTCTTCATCAGTAAAGTCTCCTTCCGGACCAATTAACACAATAGTGTTATCGGTACAATCTACGTTTATTAATGCTGGCGAATCACCTTCTATTTTTCCAATATATTTATTTTTATAGTCCGAAGCATTTTTTAGAAATTCATCGAATGCGATCATTTCATGAATCGAAGGCAATTGTAATCTCAAACATTGTTTGATCACGGAAATAACCAATCGACTTATTCGCTTGGTTTTGAAATCTTTTCGTAGTGTTCGCGAAGTTTTTATCAAGTGGCAGTCACTCAATCCTAATTCTACAGCTTTTTCTAGAAAATCTTCGACTCTTGATGCCCGTTTTGTTGGAGCGATGGCGATCGCCAATTTACTTCTCACTTTTTCCTCTCGCACTTTTTTAAGTGGTTTGAAAACAACACTTGAGCGGCTCAGTTGTAATATCTCAGCTTGCCACAATTGTCCGTTACCCGACGTTATGAAAGCCAGTTCACCCACTGATTTTCGCATCACCTTGTTTAGATGCTTGGCTTCAACGTCGTCGCCTTCGGCCCGATTAGGAGTCAACGTATGTACATAATAGAGCTGCATAGGACTTTTGATTTCACTAAAAGATGAAGTGTATCCATAGATGATTTGTTCATTTCATCGAGGCACTCCAAAAACGCGAAATTAGCGATTGAATTGTACCTTTGCGCCACTTTTGGGAACTGATCTGCTGTTGAAGCGTTTATCCCTATCAACTATAAACAATAATGTGCATGAGTACGATGATCATGATCGTTCAGTTTTTCCTGAGCCTCAGTCTCTTAATTATATTACACGAAGGAGGTCATTTTTTTGCCGCGAAGTGGTTCAACACGCGTGTGGAGAAGTTCTATCTATTTTTTGACCCTTGGTTCTCACTAGTCAAAAAGAAGATCGGTGGGACCGAATATGGTATTGGTTGGTTGCCGCTTGGCGGATATGTCAAGATCTCTGGCATGATTGATGAAAGCATGGACAAGGAGCAGATGAAAGGGCCGGCCCAACCGTGGGAGTTTCGTTCTAAGCCGGCATGGCAGCGACTTATCATCATGCTGGGTGGTGTCATCGTTAACTTTGTACTAGGGTTTTTCATTTTTGCCATGATGCTTTGGCAGTGGGGTGAATCCTATATACCATCCGAAAATGTCAGGGATGGAATATTTGTCCTGGAAGAAGGGCAAAAACTTGGATTGGAAATGGGTGATCAAATATTAAAAGTTGGTGACTATCCATTTTCCAAGTTTGACGACGGTGAAATCATTTCTAATGTTATCATCAACGATGCCAGCACCATTACCGTGCTTCGCGATGGAAAGACGATCGATATTCCAGTAGATCCGGAAAATGCTAAGCGATTTGCTCGCTCCGATTTTAAAGGCAAAAAATTATTCGACGTTCCATTTCCCTTCGTCATTGCCAAATCGAATCCGGGAAGTCCCGCAGAAAAGGCCGGCTTAAAAGCTGACGACAGAATCGTGTCAGTTAATGGCGTGAAAACAGAGCAAAACACAATATTTCTTCAAGAAATCACAAAATATAAAAACGAAAAGGTTGAACTCGGCGTCATTCGCGACAACAAGCGCATGGATGTTGAATTGACAACAAAAGAAAGTGGTACGATTGGTGTGCTATATAAACCTGAGACAGAGTTTTATGATGAAGCATTTGTCGAATATGGATTTTTTGAGTCGTTTCCAGCAGGCGTAAAGAAAGGAATGGACGTCCTAACCGATCAAATAAAAGCTTTTGGAAAAATATTTAGCGGAAAAATAGAAGTCACAGAAAGTCTCGGAGGCCCTATAATGATTGCCACAATGTTTCCCGGGGAATGGAATGCACAAATCTTTTGGCGGATGACTGCAATTCTCTCTCTGATATTAGCTTTTATGAATTTATTGCCTATACCGGCATTAGACGGAGGGCATGTTATGTTTTTATTATGGGAAATGACTACAGGTAAAAAACCAAGTGATAAATTCATGGAAATTACAACCATGATTGGATTTTTTATTTTAATTGCGTTTATGATATTCGTATTTGGTAACGACATTCGTAGATTTTTCTTTAGCTGATGAATTTCTTCGAATTATTCGACATACCATTGGATTTATTTCCCGATGAAAAAAAGCTGAAATTAAATTACTACCAATTATCGAAGCGCTATCATCCGGATATCAATCAATCGTCAGATCCAGCGTCTCATATGGAGGTACTTGAAAAGTCGGGGGAGGTAAATGCAGGATACAAAGTGCTGAGTCAGTTGAATCTGCGATTGAAGTATATCTTGGAACTTTCAAGCGTGGAAATGAACGCGAATGAAGAGCTTCCACCTGAATTCCTGATGGAAATGATGGACTTGAACGAAATAGTGATGGAAGCAGCTGGTGACGACGAAAAACGTCAGAAAGCCCTTGACGAACTATCTGCGCGAGATGCCGATATTGTCGACAAGCTTCAGGAGCTATGGGATCAAATCAATGTGGAATCGATGGAAGATCAACAGTTAAAAAAGTTGAAGTCTTTGTATTACCAACAAAAATACTTGTTGCGCATCCGCAAAAATTTGAATCGATCTCAAAATTGATGGATGATTTATTCAGATTAATTTTTTTTAAATGAGAGTGAACAATAAGAAATGCATATCTTAAATCAAGATGAACATACAATTCAATATAAATGCCAGAATCAGGCTCACACATTTTGCATATCATCAGATTACTGACTAAAAAGCAAAAAACGTAAAAAATTAATCAAGTCACAACACTCAAATTGCATTTTAGTCATTTTTGGTGCCGTTAAAAATTTTATTCGCTCTATTTTTGTTTTTGCGGTGAAAAATACTAGCTTTTAAGATTACTTTGCCTTCTTATCGTAAAATTTTATTTGCAATCGAATTGCATAGCTTTTGTATGTATCTTTGGCTTCGTGAAAACAGGTGTCCACATATTAATCGTTTATATGCTCGTCTTATCTCTTGCTCCTTGCGGAGATGGCGGTAATGGGCTCGTGGAGATAACTAAACATTTCTTCGGGGTTGAGCATCAGCATGTCTCGGACCATGACATACATTCGAGTGGTTGTGGCGATGATACCTGCACGCCGTTTTGTATTTGTAGTTGTTGCTCTATGGCAATGGATATACCAACTAGGTCAACTTTGTTTGTCAAATTCTTACCTCCAACACCTTCTAATCTCCCTTCCTTGTATTCTGATTTTATTCCTTCTACTTTCATCAATTTTATCTGGCATCCGCCGATGTTTAGCTAAACCATTTTCTTGGGATACCTACGCCCGAGCCACATGTACTTTTTCGGTTTAACTAAATATCTATATATCTATGTTTGATAAAATTATCGCTTATTCGATACAGAATAAGTTTGTGATAGGGCTGCTGGTTGCCGCCCTGATCGTTTGGGGTTTATTCTCCTTGCGACAAATACCTATTGATGCTGTTCCTGATATTACCAATAATCAGGTGCAAGTTATCACGACTTCACCAACACTGGCTACACAGGAGGTCGAGCAATTTATTACCACACCTATTGAACTGGCTTTACAGAATATCCAACAGCTTGTAGAGATACGTTCAACATCTCGCTTTGGATTATCAGTTGTTACAGTCGTCTTTGAGGAAGATATGGACTTATATCTCGCTCGACAATTAGTGAGTGAATATCTAAAAGAAGCAGAAAGTAATATTCCAACTGGTCTAGGTACGCCTGAAATGGCACCGATTTCTACTGGCTTGGGAGAAATATATCAGTATGTCGTTTATCCTGCGGAGGGCTATGAGCATAAATATTCCTTGACCGAGTTGCGAACCATTCAAGATTGGATAGTCAGTAGGCAGTTATCGGGAATTGAAGGGGTGGTAGAAGTAAATTCGCTCGGAGGCTTTCTAAAACAGTACGAAGTAGCTGTAAATCCGAATTTATTGAAGTCTATGAGTATTAGCATCACTGATATTTATGATGCTTTACAAAATAGTAATGAAAATACGGGGGGTGCATATATTGAGAAAAATCGCAATTCCTATTTTATTCGTACCGATGGCATTGCCCAATCTTTAACGGACATTGAGAAAATCGTGGTGGATGTTCGCAATGGAAAACCGATTTTAATCGAGGATGTAGGAACCGTACAATTTGGCAAAGCCCCTCGCTATGGTGCTGCTACTCGCGACGGTGAAGAGGTGGTCAACGGAATGGTAATGATGCTGAAGGGTGAAAATTCCGCAGCTGTAACGGAACGCATAAAGGAACGAGTGATACAAATTCAAAAATCTTTACCCGAAGGAGTGCTAATTGAACCTTATCTGGTGAGAGATAAATTAATTTCTACCGCCATTGGAACGGTCAAAACCAACTTGATTGAAGGAGGTTTGATTGTTATTTTCATTTTGGTGCTAATGCTTGGTAATTGGCGGGCAGGTTTGATTGTAGCTTCTGTCATTCCAATTTCGATGCTCTTTGCCGTTTCCATGATGAATATGTTAGGTATTTCTGCCAATCTAATGAGTTTGGGAGCAATTGATTTTGGGCTGATTGTGGATGGTGCAGTTATCATTGTTGAATCCATTGTTCATCGTTTACAGGTCAATTTTGCAGGGCAAAAACTGACTGCTGCACAAATGAACAATGAAGTAAAAACGGCTTCCCAGAAGATAAGAAGCTCGGCAGCTTTTGGAGAAATCATTATCCTGATGGTTTACATTCCCATACTGGCATTGGTAGGTATTGAGGGTAAAATGTTTAAGCCTATGGCACAAACCGTTATGTTGGCAATTGGAGGAGCGTTGATTTTGTCGCTGACTTATGTACCGATGATGGCAGCTTTATTTTTAAATAAAAAAATCACCAACAAGCGAACTATTGCTGACCGTATCATTTCTTTTTCTCAAAAATTGTATAGCCCTGTTTTGAATATTGCCCTTCGTTTGAAAGCTGTTTTTGTACTGGCAACTGTCATTCTATTTGCAGTCAGTTTATTTGTTTTTAGTCGAATGGGAGGGGAGTTTATTCCAACTTTGGATGAAGGTGATTTAGCCTTGCACCAAATTCTTCCCCCTGGTAGTTCCCTTACTCAAAGTGTGGAAATTTCCAAAATTATTCAGAAAAAACTGTTAGCAGAGTTTCCAGAAGTAGAAGATGTAGTGACCAAAATCGGTTCTGCTGAAATTCCTACTGACCCGATGCCTGTCGAAACGGGAGATATTATGGTCATTATGAAACCTAAATCAGAATGGACTTCGGCTAGCACTCGACAGGAGATGTTTGAAAAAATGGAAAAATCCTTAAAAGTTATTCCGGGTTTGGCTTATGAATTTACCCAACCGATACAGATGAGATTCAACGAGTTAATGACGGGTTCGAGAGCAGATATTGCTATAAAGTTGTTTGGTGATGACTTAGATATTTTATTTGAAAAAGCGAAAGAAGCCGAACAAATTATTCGGAAAGTAGAAGGAGTAGGAACTATAAAAGTGGAACAGACTGTAGGAATGCCGCAGGTTATTATTGATTTTGACTATGATAAAATGGCGCAATACGGTTTGCAGGTCAAAGAAGTCAATCAAGTTATTCGAGCTGCCTTTGCAGGAGAAATAGCAGGAACGATTTATGAAGGTGACCGCCGTTTTGATTTAGTGGTGCGACTCGATGAGAGTTATCGGAATGATATTAAAAATGTAGAAGACCTATACATCACTTTGGATAATGGTACGCAAGTGCCTTTACAAGCAGTCGCAAGAGTCGAATTGATAGATGCGCCCATGCAAATTTCCAGAGAAAACACCAACCGTAGAATTGTGATTGGGGTGAATGTAGGTGATACCGATGTAGAAACTTTGGTCAGTAACATCCAAACTAAATTGGATGCAAAAATTGATTTACCCGCTGGGTATTATTTTACCTACGGCGGTCAATTTGAAAACCTAAAAGCTGCCAATGCTCGTTTGATGATTGCCGTACCAATGGCACTCGCTTTAATTTTCATCATGCTCTTTTTCACTTTTGGAAGTGTCTCACAAGCAGCCTTAATTTTTACTGCCATACCACTTTCTGCTATTGGCGGAATTTGGGCTTTGGAGTTGCGAGGAATGCCTTTTAGTATTTCCGCAGGTATTGGGTTTATTGCGCTGTTTGGTGTTGCTGTCTTGAACGGAATTGTACTGATTGGCTATTTCAATCAGTTAAAAAATGAGGGTGTGATCAATATTAGAGAACGTATCATTAAAGGCACGAGTGTTCGACTTCGCCCTGTTTTGCTAACAGCTTCGGTAGCATCGTTGGGCTTTTTACCAATGGCACTTTCTAATTCTGGCGGCGCCGAAGTGCAGCGACCTTTGGCAACGGTTGTGATAGGAGGATTGATAACCTCTACCTTTTTGACTTTGGTAGTTTTACCTATTTTGTATAGCTGGTTGGCTCAATGGCAAGAGCGAAAAGGAAATAACTCCATTGGCTCAACGGCTATAATGATAATTTTACCATTAATGTTTTTTAGCCTTCCAACAGAAGCCCAACAACGACCAATTACAATAGATGAAGCAGTTGAAATAGCAGTCCGAAATCATCCTTCTATTCGTGCTGCCAATCTACAAATTGAGCAGGGGGAATCATTGCAAAGCTTACCTTACACGCTTGGTACAACTGATTTTAGTTATCAGGGGGACGGTCTATTTAGAGAAAATGGGCAACAGGTCAATCAGATTGGGATCGTGCAAAACATCCCTAACCCTTCTTCCATTAAAGCGCAGAATAGTTGGCAAAATGAACAGGTAGTTCATAGCATTTTGCGAAAGCAGTTAACAGAAAAAGAGCTGCGTTTGCAGGTGCAACAAATCTATTTGAATTTACAGCAGCGAAAGGAGTTACGGCAACTATACGAAAGTTTGATACAAACTTATCAGCGATATGCTCAAGTGGCAAAAATTCGTGTAGAGGTTGGAGCAGCCAATCGCATGGAATTATTGACGATTCAATCTTCTTTGAATGAATACAAATTACTGGTCAATCAGGTGAAATTAGAAATTGACAATTTAGAAAAGCAATTATCTGGTTTGCTCAACTCAAACGAAGCGGTTACTTCAACGGACAGTCTTACCGTAATTCCATTTGCAATAACGGATAGTATCAATTCCCTTCAAGTACAATTAGCAAATCAAGATATTGAAATTGAACAGACATATATAGATGTGCTGCAAGCAAATATGAAACCTGATTTTAATTTGGGCTATGCTGCTCAACGTTTCTTTGAGGATGGTTGGCTGCACGGTTTACAGGCAGGTGTGCAAGTTCCGATTTTTAATAAAAGTACTAAGCAGAAAATCACCGCTCAACGGATGCAAATTGACGTTGCCCAAGCCAATTTAGAGGTAGAGCGTTTGCGAACAAAACAGGAATTATTATCTGTCGAAAACAGCATTCAACTCTATGCGACAGGAGTGAACTATTATCAGGAACAATTGGAAATCATCAATCCAGAAATGGAACGAATATCCGAATTGAATTATCAGGCAGGTGAAATTTCCTACCTCGAATTACTCAACACCCTCAACCTGCTTTCCAAAAATAGTATGCAGTATTGGGAACACATTTTAGCACACAATAAAGCGGTGGTGCTCTATCAATTTTTATCAAATCAATAAATATATTTCTAACATGAAATTCATAAATAAATCAATCCTGTCAATAATTTTTGTAGCCATGCTGCTATTGACTTTTTCTTGTGGTCACGAACATACCGAAGGGGATGGTCATAATCATGGAACGGAACAACATAGCGAAGATGATGGTCATGCGCATGGAAGCGAAGCCCATAGTGAGGAAGACGGTCATGGTCACAATGAAGAACACGAAGAGGGAGAAATTCACCTCACCAAAGCGCAAATTGAAACGATGAGCATACAGTTTGGCGATTTCTCACAAGTTAAAATTAATGATTTTGTCAAAGCAACTGGGACATTAGGACTTCCTCCCAATGCGCTAACTTCTGTAAGTGCAAAAGCCAACGGTTTCATCAAAAACAGCAAAAAATATGTAGAAGGCAGTTATGTGCAAAAGAGTGCAATAATGGCATATTTGGAAAATCCTGATTTTATCCAACAGCAACAAAAGTACCTCGAAGTAGCCGCCGAATTGGTCTATGACCGTCAGGAGTTGGAACGTCAGCAAACCCTTTTAGAATCCAACGCAGGGATTGAAAAAAACGTCCAAAAGCTGAAAGCAACTGTCGCCATGAAAACAGCAACTTTGAAAGGTATTGCTAAACAATTGTCTTACCTCGGCATCAATGTAGCTGATTTAACTACCGATAACATTGTACAACGCATTCCTCTTCATGCTCCTATGACAGGCTACATTACATCCATAAAAATGCACAATGGAATGTATGTATCACCACAAGAGAAGCTGATGGAAATAGTCAATGAAAACCACTTGCATCTGGAATTGGATATTTTTGAAAAAGACATTTCCAATATCGAAGAGGGACAAAGAATAAGTTATACCGTTCCTGCAATGGGCAGCCGAGTTTATGATGGAGAAGTTCACATTATCGGTAAAGAATTTAATACAGAAAACAAGACCGTCCGTATTCACGGGCATTTGGAAAAAGAGCGTCCGAAGTTCATTAAAGACCTTTTCGTTGAAGCCAAAATTTGGCTGAATGACCAAACTGTACAGGCACTTCCTGAAAAGGCGGTCATCAAGGATGGAGATTTCTCTTATATCTACGCAACGAATAATTCATCTGAAAGTACGGAGCTAAAATTTGAGGCTATCAAGGTAATCGCAGGAAAAACGGATAATGGCTTTACTGCAATAAAAACGATTGATGAAATACCAACAGGAATGCAAATAGTGACTGATGGAGCTTATTATGTGTATGCTCAATCGAAGGCAGGAGAATTGGAGCATAGCCACTAAAAAACAATCAACAACATGGAGCAGGTAAATAGAATCTTAGAACAAAAAGCTGTCCGTATCACACCGATGAGGCAGTTACTTTTAGAATATTTCATAGAAGAAAATACAGTATTAGGTTTATCCGAACTGGAGAAAGTATTTCCAAAATCAGATAGAATTACGATGTATCGTACGCTCAAAACCTTTGAAGAAAAAGGCATTTTACACAGCATCAAAGGTGAAGGGGATGAAGCAAAATATGCACTTTGTAATAAGCATTGTTCGCCTGTTCACCACATTGACCAACACCCGCATTTTCAATGTCAAAAGTGCAAACAGGTTATTTGTATTGATAGTCAAATAATTCCTACAATGGAACTTCCTGATGGATATTTTCAGCAAGAAGTGAAGATGATGATAAAGGGAATATGTCCTGATTGCAGAAAAATTTAAGTCATGGACAGTATCACTCAAGCTGTATTAGGAGCAGCAATAGGCGAAGCCACATTAGGCAAACGTATCGGAAACAAAGGAGCTGTTCTAGGTGCCATTGTGGCCACCATTCCTGACCTCGATGTTGTGCTATACTTGTTTTACGATAAATTTGAAATGCTGAGTATTCATCGGGGATTTAGTCATTCTATTATATTCAGCATCATTGGAGCGTTCTTAATTGCTTACGTTTTACAACGTATCAAATGGACGAAACTGGTAAGCTATCAGCGACTTTGGATATTCGCATGGTTAGCATTGTTCACGCACATGCTACTGGACACTTTTACTGCTTATGGTACACAATTATTTTTACCATTTTCTGATTGGCGAGTGGGTTTTGATAGTATCAATGTGGTTGACCCTGTTTATACTGTTCCACTTTTGATTGGGCTGATTTGCAGTTTGTTTATTTTTAAAAACAAGCCTTCCAGAGCAGTATATAACCATATTGGAATTGTGATAAGTACCCTTTATTTATTAGGCACAATGGGCGTTAAAAATCATGTGGAGGAACATTTCAAGAGAGAATTAGTTAAACAAAATATCAGCTACCATTCATTACTTACTATGCCTGTTGGGATTGCTAATATCAATTGGTATGGTGTAGCAAAAACAAATAAAGGATTGTATATGCACAATTATTCTATCCTGAACGAAAACCAAATTCCTTTTGAATATTTTCCAAGCAATGATCATCTTTTAGAGGGTGTAAATCCAGAATTGGTTGATAGGATGAAATGGTTTGCAAAAGGATTTTATACCGTTGAAAAA
>ENA-ORXU01000785-ORXU01000785.1-marine-metagenome-genome-assembly--contig:-NODE-785-length-32596-cov-4.145976_pt1 | contig 32596 bp, 22 predicted proteins | sample MGYA00237869_ERZ511484 | MGnify/ENA metagenome assembly ERZ511484 | reverse complement strand
AAAATAGTACAGACTGAAATCCTGATTTTAAACTGCCCAAGAGATTTCCCCCTCTTCTCGGGAGACCTATCTCTCAACAAGAGGTATTTCGTCGAAAAGACCTCCCTTAATCTATGCATTCCTCTCGCTCCAAAGTCGCTCGTCGGAAGCAAGAGGAGGGAAAATGTTGTGGAATCTAAATGGAAAAACTGTAGTAGCACCTAATTTTATTAGCGTTATACCTCTCACTTCGGCAGGCTCAGCGCAACGCCTTGGGAGAGGTCGCAATCGCCAGAGCCCCAGAAATGTCGGGGAGGGTGAGGTCTTTTTGGACACAGATCCTTTAATTTTTCAATAATTTCTTTTATTAGGACATAATCTTCGGGAGAGGATTTTTTTTGTAAGGTTGAAAGAAGTAGCCATTGAAGTAAATGTAGAACCAATCTTAATTTTAATCACGGTTAATACCCCTAGCGAAAAACCGACATAGCAGATTCTTGATAATCAAAAAGTAGCACAAGATTCCAGTATAAATTCCCTATCTTAATGAACTGTTTTTAGAGAACGAAAATTCTGTAAGTCAGTAGAAAATAAACAAATATTCACCCTTTAAATTCAATATCATGAGCACGAACAGAGGAATTGCCTACATTAAGCCCGGAGTGGTAGAAGTACAGAAAATCGATTTTCCGAAATTGGCCTTGGGAGACCGAAAATGTCACCATGGCGTAATCGTAAAAATCGTCTCGACCAATATCTGTGGTAGTGATCAGCACATGGTACGAGGGCGGACAACGGCTCCTGAAGGTTTGATTTTAGGCCATGAAATAACGGGTGTAATATTGGAAAAAGGCCACGATGTCGAATTTTTGGATGTTGGTGATCTGGTTTCCGTTCCTTTTAATATTGCTTGTGGACGATGTAGAAATTGTAAAGAGCAGCAAACGGGTATCTGTCTAAATGTAAACGAAGCTCGACCAGGTTCGGCCTACGGTTATGTCGATATGGGTGGATGGATCGGCGGGCAGGCCGAGTACGTAATGGTGCCTTATGCCGATTTTAACCTTCTAAAGTTTCCGAACAAGGATCAGGCTATGGAAAAAATCCGTGATTTGACGCTCTTGTCCGATATTTTGCCGACCGGTTATCATGGTGCGGTCACCGCTGGGGTAAAACCCGGTGCGACCGTTTATGTAGCCGGAGCGGGACCCGTTGGCTTGGCCTGTGCCGCATCTTGTCATCTTTTAGGTGCTGCTGTAGTTATTGTGGGCGATATGATTCCCGAACGTTTGGCGCAGGCAAGAAGTTTCGGTTGTGAGACCGTAGATCTTAGAAAAGAGGCCTCATTGGCCGATCAGATAGCGGAAATTGTCGGTGTACCTGAAGTGGACTGTACGGTCGATTGTGTAGGCTTCGAAGCCAAGGGGCATGGGCACAGCAGCGATACCGAACATCCGGCTACGGTTCTCAACGCCGCTATGGATGTAACCCGCGCGGGCGGCGGAATCGGAATTCCTGGTCTCTATGTTACCGGAGATCCCGGAGCCGTTGACGATAATGCCAAAAAGGGAAACCTCAGAATCCGTATCGGACTGGGTTGGGCAAAATCACACCATTTCCACACGGGCCAGTGCCCTGTGATGAGTTACAATAGAAATCTGATGCAGGCCATCCTCTATGGAAAAATTAACATCGCCGACGCCGTAAACGTTCAGGTTATCAGTCTAGCTGAAGGCCCAAAAGGATATATGGATTTCGATCAAGGAGCTGCGAAAAAATACGTTATCGATCCCCATGGTATGATTCCTGCATAGGAGCGGTTTGGAAATAACCTGCCTATAATCTAGCTACTCTGTACCCACAAATATTTGGATGTTGAAACACGTACGGAATTTAAAATTCCCGATATAAGGAAATGCTCCTTCCCCTGAGAAGGGGAAGGTGGCAATGAACCGGTCTGCCGCAGGCAGTTCCGGTGAAATTGACGGAAGGGGTGTGAAAGGTGAAGTAATCTATAAAGTTCCGCCAAAAGTGCAGCATGCAATGGTAGGCTATTAAAGTTAAGATCAGGTGCTGATTTCAATGGCTTGGGCTCAACCCCTTCCGACCCTTCTCCGCCTATGGCGGATCGGCCCACCTTCCCCTGCTTAGGGGAAGGAACACGAGATATGGGCCATTCATAAATCAAACGAGTAAACCATTGAAAAGATGTGTACAGGGTAGCCACAATCTAGGCAGATTATTTCTACAGAGATCTTCGATTAAAAATAAAGTAACGAGAACCAATAGAATTAAAGAATAGAAAAAAATAAACCAGGGTATGATTTTTAATCAAAACCACATTGGCGACCGCTAGAATTCTTGCGGTGCTTCACTTCAACATTATGGCCTCAAAACCTAAAGTGTATGAAATGGTATTAGGGAAGAAAGCGTTTAGTCTATTGGTTTGGGTGTATTTGCGAAGTCGTCAAATCTTTGGCTTTTGAAAAATTAGATAAAAACAAAACCTAAAGGCTTTGGCTATGGGCTTAAACGGAAAAGTAATCGCTTATCACCCGCCCTACATGCCGAGACGGTTTTGCTTAATGTTGAAAAATCAAAATGACGGTGACCTACGATACATACTATCAGACTGAAAACCTGTTTGGAGAACCATATCCAGAACTCATAGATTTTTTTAATAAGTATCCAAAGAAGGGAAGAATATTGGACTTAGGTTGCGGACAAGGACGTGATGCAATTCCACTAGCTCGACTTGGATTTGATGTTACTGGAATTGACAACTCCAAAGTTGGAATTGAGCAAATGAACCAAATTGCAAAGACAGAAAATCTAAGTTTGAACGGTGTGGTCGAGGATATATTCGGACTTGAAAATTTTGATGGGTATGATTTTGTAGTGCTCGATAGCATGTTTCATTTCGCAAAGAATGACCGAATAAAAGAAATTGGATTGATTAAAAAAATAATATCCGAAATCGGAAAAGGATGTTTGGTCATTTTCTGTATTCAGGACACAGGAAAAAAAGTCGAAATTCTAAAAGACACCATTGGATCTGAAGAAAATGTTGACCGAATTGACGACAAAAAATTCAAATACGTTTTTGAAGAAAATGGGCATAAATCGGAATCGGACTATAGAATGGTGGTAATTAGAAAATGAAAATACGAACCTTTAATCTTCCCTAGGTTAAGGTGATTCCTGCTGGAATCTGTCCACACGGTTGCTATGGCAGGCAGGCAAAAACCTTTTATTAAGGGCGTGACGTGAAGTAATCGACTGTTTGCCAGTAGTTGGCAAAGTTCAGTAAACCATATTTTTCAAACTAAAAAGAGCCCTGTCTTTCGACAAAGCTCTTTTACGAGAACACTATATGAAAATGAAAAAATTTACTCTTGGTTGATTATTACATTACAAACATACAGCTACACACCGAGTGTCGAAACTAATTGTTGTGAACGGTTCGATTTATGTTGTGAGGAGACGATTTTTGTGTTTAAGTCGGTTGAACTTTTACGACAATAAATATAAAATATATGCTTCTATCCATTTTCATACGAGTGAATTATATTGATGACTTCGACCTTACGAAGGACACCCCTAAAGTCCCCTCAAGGATATAATCGCGGCTAAAACCAATTGAAGAGGAAATAATTTTTTGGAAACCTATAAAATACCTTGGAATCAATTAAAATAAAAGCCTGTTTAAGAATTTATGATTGAATTCTTAAACAGGCTCTAAGTTATTCCTAAGAACCATGTAGTTTACTGAAAAGCGGGCAATCCGGTAATATCGGCCCCGGTAATCAATAGGTGAATATCGTGAGTGCCTTCGTAGGTAATCACACTTTCTAGGTTCATCATATGGCGCATTATGCTGTATTCTCCCGTAATGCCCATACCCCCTAAAATTTGTCGTGCCTCACGGGCGATTTTTATGGCCATATCGACATTGTTTCTTTTGGCCATCGAAATTTGGGCTGTAGTCGCCTTCCCTTCATTTTTCAGTTGCCCGAGGCGAAAGGCCAATAGTTGTGCCTTCGTAATTTCGGTAATCATTTCTGCCAGTTTCTTTTGCTGAAGTTGAAAAGCCGCGATAGGTTTTCCGAATTGTACCCGTTCTTTTGCGTAACGCAGGGCCGTGTCATAACAGTCCATTGCGGCACCGATGGCTCCCCAAGAAATTCCGTATCTAGCGGAATCCAAACAGCCTAATGGCGCACCTAATCCCGATTTGTTGGGGAGTAGATTCTCTTTGGGTACTTTAACATCGGAAAATATCAATTCGCCGGTAGCAGACGCCCGCAAAGACCATTTGTTATGGGTCTCGGGGGTAGAAAAACCTTCCATACCACGTTCAACGATTAGGCCATGAATTCTTCCTTCCTCGTTTTTGGCCCATACTACGGCTATATCGGCAAAAGGGGAATTGGAAATCCATAGTTTAGCGCCATTTAAAAGGTAATGGTCGCCCATATCTTTGTATTTCGTTTCCATTCCACTCGGATTGGAGCCATGGTTAGGTTCGGTCAGGCCGAAACAGCCCATCAGTTCTCCCGTGGCCAGTTTCGGTAAATATTTCTTTCGTTGCTCTTCCGTTCCATAGGTGTAAATCGGATACATCACCAAGGAAGACTGCACAGAAGCGGTTGAGCGCACCCCACTATCGCCCCGTTCGATTTCTTGCATGATTAGTCCGTAGCTGATTTGGTCAAGTCCCGCTCCGCCATATTCCTCTGGAATGTAAGGGCCGAACGCCCCGATTTCCGCCAATCCGCTTAAAATCTGTTTTGGGAATTCAGCCTTTTGGGCATATTCTTCAATAATAGGGGAAACGTCACGCTTTATCCATTGCCGCGCAGCATCGCGAACCAGTTTGTGTTCTTCGGATAATAGGTCGTCTAGATTGTAATAGTCGGGGGCTTCGAACAGATCGGGTTTCATAAAAAATACGGATTTGTCATTCCTGCACTTCGGCTAAACTGAGGCAGGAATCTTTTTTATACATTGATGAATTCCATACCAATTACGGAAGGGAAAAAATAAATCTATGTTGTTTTTAGTGGATAATATTAACGAATTTTATCTCTGTGAATTTCCTTTTCCTCCGTGAATCTCCGTGTAACAGCTATTTCACAGAGTTACACGGAGAATTCACAGAGCTACACAGAGAATAATTGGAAATACCTTATGTAAAATAATCCAATTTGAAATTATTGACCCACTCTATTCAACATAGAGCCGAAAAAATGAACGTTTGCTCCAAAGGTAGGAATGATTCCTAACTTTTCAATCGGAAAATGTTACATTTTTAAATAAAAATCTTGGGTCAGCGCACTGTACTCTGATGTGTAGATATGCCTTTCAAGTTCAATGGTCAGCTCATCGGTTTTTACCGAGAAGGTCTCGAATCCGAATTCCAATAGACTTCTTTTGACTTCGGAATTAGGATTTCCCCTAACACGGGTCTTCCGTTGCGGATATAACTTGAATCGCGATGCGATTTCTAAAAAACGTTCCTCTTCTTTAAATGGGATTATCGTCGCAAAAACGCCATTACCGGAAAGTAATTTCGAAACCCCTTCCAGAAGTTCTTCAAACGGCAGGGAATCGTAAAATCGGGCCATCTTTCGAGAACTATCTATTGAGTCCTGCCCCCGAGGGGGAGTTAGAGGCCGCCGGGGCTTCGGGGCTTTAAAGAAAGGTGGATTCGAAACAATCAAATCATAGGTGTCCTCCCATTCCGTTACAAAATCATTAAGAGCGGTATGGTAACAGAACAATCGGTCGCCCCAGTCGGATGCTTCAAAGTTCTCGACACACTGTTCGTAGGCATCCGCATCGATTTCGATAGCGTCTATGTTTTCGGCTGCACTTCGCTGCGCCAACATTAGAGCGATAAGGCCCGTTCCGGCACCGATATCGAGAATTGTTTCAGTATTTCTGCCCAAAAAAGCCCATGCACCCAATAGTACCCCGTCGGTACCTACCTTCATCGCTGAACGGTTCTGATCAATAGTAAATTTTTTGAAGTTAAAAAATTCGTTCAAAGCGCGTATTAATTCTAACTTAATGTTTATTATAGTAGAGATACATATAAAATTTCAACTTTTTTTGGTTTTAACACAAAAAACCAAACCTTTTTTCTCATTCTTCGTATATACTATGTTTAACTATTAATTAAATAACAAATTACTATGAAATCACTTTTGAAACCTTTGCGAATATTGCCGATCATGGCAGGTATTCTTTTTATTGCAAGTTGCGGCAACGATGACGGTACGGTAAAACCACCTAAGGAAGAAGAGATAGAGGAACCCGAAGTTGAAACACCCGTAACCGAAACGGCTTCCAAAACCTATAATCTTGGCGCGGTTGCCAATCCTGATATTTCGGGTACGGCAAGGTTCGCAACTTTTAGTAACGATTCCACCGTTGTGGAACTAAAATTGGAGAACACGCCCGACGGAGGTATGCACCCTGCGCATATCCATTTTAATACGGCGGCAGAGGGTGGCGATATTGCGCTCGATTTAACTACGGTAGACGGAGCTACGGGAGAAAGTTCTACTCACGTTACGGCTTTGAAAGATGGTACCGCGATTACATACGAGCAGCTTTTGGAATATGATGGCTATATCAATGTGCATTTAAGCGAAGACGATTTGGCCACCTTGGTCGCCCAAGGTGACATTGGCCAAAACGAATTGACCGATACTTCAAAAGAATACGCCTTAGGTAGCGTCTCCGACCCGAATATCGACGGCACGGCTACTTTTACCAAAAGGGTAAACGGAGAAGCATTGGCCGTATTAGCATTGAGCAATACTCCTGCCGATGGTATGCATCCCGCACACATTCATGCCAATACCGCTGTGGAAGGCGGGGGCATCGTTTTTGATTTTACAATTGTAAATGGGGAGACGGGTATTAGTAAGACCAACGTAGCCGAATTGAAAGACGGTACACCATTTTTATACGACGATGTTCTAGAATATGATGGCTATATCAATGTTCATTTAAGTATGGATGATTTGGCAACGTTAGTTGCTCAAGGGGATATTGGTCAGAACCAACTCACCGGTGAATCGAAAGCGTACACATTGAACAGTGTGGCCATTGAGGATATCGACGGTACGGCAACTTTCTTCGAAAGAGTGAACGGAGAGGCATTAGCTATCGTTATGCTGAACAATACTCCGGCCGATGGTATGCACCCGGGTCATATTCATGAAAATAGTGCTGCCGAAGGCGGAGGTATTTTATTTACCTTTAATCCCGTAATCGGAGCGACAGGTATCAGCAAGACCAATGTAGACGCATTAGATGACGATACCGCTTTTGGGTACGCCGATGTTTTGACCATCGATGGCTATATCAACATTCATTTAAGTATAGATGATCTTGCTACTCTTGTTGCCCAAGGAGATATTGGGGCAAATGAAGGTGATGATGGTGAAGAAGAGGAGGAAGAGACAGCTATTAACTTCGCGGTTACAAACCAAGGTGCAAGTGCCTATGTCTTCAATGGTAATGGTTTAACCGATGCTTCGAATCCGAACATTGCGTTGAAAAGAGGGGAAACTTATACGTTTACGATCAACACCCCTGGACATCCGTTTTTTATTAAAGCGATACAAAGCACAAACAACACCGATACCTACGATACAGGTGTTACAAATAACGGTGACCAAGACGGCGTGATTACCTTCGTCGTGCCTATGGACGCTCCCGATACCTTATTCTATAATTGTGAATTTCACATGTCAATGACCGGTGAATTTAACATTACCGATTAAGTAATAATTTTAATCAAAATTAAACGTCCCATCGCATAATTGTGCGGTGGGACTTTTATATTTAGTTCAGTTATTTATTCGCTAGATCCCGGAGCTCTGGTTTCGGAGCCTTTGAGGTCAAATAAAGCGTCGCCCAATTTAGTGCGCATGGTATCGGCCAAGGCCTTTATTTTTTCAATAACTTCCGGATTCTCAACGGCAACATTTTTAGTTTCACTTTCATCACTTTCTAAATTATACAATTCAATTTCCTCTAAATCGACCATCTTGTAATTGCCAGGTAGACCATCTTTACCAAGCTCTTGACCTTCCATACTCCTGTAATTGTGTGGAAAATAGAGTTTCCATTTTCCGTAGCGCACCCCATGTAGTTCATTTACCCGGTAATAATAGAAATAGGCCTCTTGGGGACTTTCTTTGGATTCCCCCGTCAAGACTTTCCACACATTTTTGCCGTCAATTATTTTTTCGGGAAGTTTAGAATTTGTGATTTCTGCTATTGTAGGAAGCATATCGATTGCCATGACCGGAATATCTACAACTTTTCCGGCAGTTAGTTGATCAGGATACTTGGCAATAAAAGGCTCGCGCTGGCCGCCTTCCCAAGCGGTACCTTTACCCTCGCGATAGGGCAGTGCACTTCCGGCATGGTTGCCGTAGGATAGCCACGGGCCATTATCGGAAGTGAAGATTACAAGTGTGTTTTCTGTTAGACCATTTTTTTCCAAGGCACTCAAAATCTCTCCCACCGACCAATCGATTTCCATGATCACGTCACCATACAGTCCCCGATTCGATTTCCCTTTGAACTTATCGGAAACAAAAAGTGGTACATGTGGTTGTGGGTGCGGTACATACAAAAAGAAGGGATTTTCTTTATTCCTTTTGATAAAATCTACACTATGTTCGGTAATCTGGGTCGTTAGATTTGTCTGGTCTGTCAAGGTATCGATAACGGTCTCGTTCTTATAAAGCGGTAATGGCCCAAAATTGAAAACAGGTCCTTGCTGCGGATGTAACGGCCACATATCATTAGAGTAGGGGATGCCGAACCACTCGTCGAATCCATTTTTGGTCGGAAGAAAGTTGGGATGGTCGCCCAAATGCCATTTACCGTAGATAGCTGTGGCATACCCATTTGCCTTGAGCATTTCGGCAAGTGTGGTTTCCGAAGGATGCAGCCCGACCTTGCTGTTGGGCATCAAGGCACCATTTATGCCTATACGATTGGGATAACAGCCGGTCAAAATTCCGGCACGTGATGCTGAACAAACCGCTTGTGCAGAATAGTAATTGGTCAACTTCACGCCATCTGCGGCCATTTGGTCCAGATTCGGAGTGTCGATATCGTCCGCTCCAAATACACCGATATCGCGGTAGCCTTGGTCATCGGTAAAAATGAGGACGATATTCGGGGGCGCCGTTGGCTTTTCTAACGGTTGCTCAGGTTTGTCCTTGCATGAAAACGTTAGTAGTGAACTCCCAAATAAGAGTAGTATTGGTACGAATATTTTTGAAGGTGCTCGCTTCTTTTGATTGTTCATGGGAAAGCTTGTTAGTCGAGGTTAAATTACTTATTTTTCTATAAAGATTTTGAGTTGCCAAAAAAGTGATCGGTCTATTAAATAAGGATTAACGATTGTAATCGGATAAATTAGTCTTGAGAGTATTAACTATTATAGAATAGGATATGAAAAAAAATGTAAAAACTGGCCGACGTAAATTCTTAAAAAGCACTTTGACCGCGGCAGCGGGTACAACGCTGGTCGGGCCAACACTTTTTGGGGCACCTTCGATACTTAAATATTATAAGAAACCGAATTCCGTAATCAATGGTGTGCAGATAGGGGTTATCACCTATTCTTTTCGAAGTATGGAAGATCAAAGTGCGGAAGCCATGCTCAAGTATGTTTTAGATTCGGGAATAAATGCCATTGAATTGATCGGTGATCCTGCCGAGAACTTTGCCGGTAGGCCCCAAAATAAAATCGACGGAGCTCTATTTTCCAGTTTAAGGCGGAAAAAGCGAGATGGAAAAATTTCAGAAGAAGAACAACTCGAACTTTCAGATTTCCAAGCGCAACAAGAAGACTATAATGAACAGGTCTCCGAGTGGAGAAAAACTGTCGATATGGAAAAGTTTGCCCAATTCCGAAAAATGTATAACGATGCGGGGGTAAGCATCTATGCTTTTAAACCAAGAAATACATTTGGAAAAGATAATTCCGATTCCGATATCGATTGGGGAATGAAAGTTGGAAAAATATTGGGTGCCAGTCACGTCACGGTAGAACATCCAAGTGATGATGCGCTAACTGCCCGATTAGGGGCTTTTGCAAAAAAACACAGTATTTATGTTGGTTACCATGGGCACGAACAACAAACACCGACGCTTTGGGATACCGCTTTAGAGCAGTCAGAATTTAACGCTTTGAATCTCGATTTAGGTCATTACGTAGCTGCTGGAAACACCGAGCCTTTAGCAATAGTAAAGGCCAAGCATGGCCATATCAAAAGCATGCATTTAAAAGACCGGCAGACCCCCGAGCACGACAAAGGTAATTTAGTCTGGGGCTCGGGCGATACTCCGATTGCCGAGGCACTGCAACTGATGAGAGAGAAAAAATATAAATTTTCAGGAACCATTGAGCTGGAATATGATATTCCTGAAGGTTCAAATGCCGTTGAGGAAGTCCAGAAATGTCTGTCCTATTGTGAAAAGGCTTTAAGCTAAATCTAAATACCAAATGAAGTAATTTGTAAATGGGCGATTGCGTTATATAGAACTAGTTCTAATACGAATCTGCCTGCTAGCAGCTACGAGATACACACAAATATTTGAATAGTTCTTGTGGATAAGGATTTTAATTTTGCCTAGGACCATGTTCCTTCCCCTTAGCAGGGGAAGGTGGTTTTCCACTTTATTGTGGAAAAGCGGAAGGCCCGCCCGAACGGTACGGGCGGGGGTGCATTGCGAGCTGATAGGTTTAGGCCGGTATTCGATTATTTCGTAAACAATCACATTATGTTTCTAAACGGCAAATCAGTACGTGGTACCCCTTCCGTCTTCCTCGCTGCGCTGGAATCCACCTTCCCCTTTCTGGGGAAGGAACACGCTTAGTAATCTACTTTTGAAACGATAGAAAACGATGTGTACAACGTAGCTGCTGGGTTGGCAGGAAAATTTCAAAAACAACCCTTGGGACCTTTGCGTTTAAACCTTTTTAAGCCGAATAGTTCCACAGAATCTATTCCAAATAAAGTTCTACCAACCCATCTGGTGTACTGACGTGAATAGTTTTTGTATCACGGTCGACCTTTGTCAAAATTTCATCGGTCATTGGAATTAACAATTGCTTCCCATTTTTGTCTACTTCGAAAATAGCTTGCGAAGTGGTGTCGTTTACACCGGTGATTGTCCCAATATTGCCATGGTCGGCATCTAGAACTGTAAAGCCGATGATTTCGTGAAAGTAAAATTTGTCGCCTTCCAATTTCGGAAGCATAGTCAGCGGCAGGTAAAGTTCGTGTCGCATAATGCGGTCGGCTGCGGCTTCATCTTTGACTTCCTCGAAATCGATACGCAACAGGTTCGACTTATGCAGCCGGCATCGTTCAATAAAAAATGGAACCAGATTACCGCCTTTCATAGTGATAAAAACTGATTCCATGTTGTCGTAAATTTCGGGCTCGTCGGTATCGATTTTCACAAGTACCTCCCCCTTATAACTGTATTTTGAAACGATTTTACCGAGGTAGAAACACTCTTCAATGTTCATCGTTTCTAAATTTATCTAAGCTTCCTCCGCAGGCTTGGGCTTATCAGCGTCTTTTTTCTCAAAGTCTTCATCCGAAACTACTTCTTGAACACTAGGTGCTTCTTTTTTTGAATCGTCCGCTTTGATTTCTTCTTTTTCTACAACGGGAGCTACTGGAGTGGTATCTGCATTTTCAATATCAGGTTGTGGTGTCTCCGGAGTTTCGATTACTTCTTCAGTGGTCGCGGCTTCCGATTTAGAATCTTCCGCAGGTTTTTCTTCTGACTGTTCGATTTTCGCCTCCGGTTTTGGAGCAGTTTCGGTCACTGCTTCAACCTCCTCTGAAGCATCTTCACCTTCTGGAGTCTCCGGCAATTCAGCTTCGACGGCTGCCAACGCACGTTTTTCGTTAATTTCTTTCTCTGCTTTTAAGGCTTCCGCTTTGGCTTTCTCTTTTTCTTTGTCAAGTCCGCTTACTTTTGAAGCGACCTTACCTTCTTTCTCTTCTAACCATGCATTGAATTTCTCTTCTACTTGCTCTTCGGTCAAGGCACCTTTGCGAAGGCCACCTAACAAATGATGCTTTAACATCACACCTTTATAGGATAGTATGGCGCGTGCCGTATCGGTGGGTTGTGCACCGTTCTGTAACCATTTTACGGAGTTGTCAAGGTTGAGGTCGATGGTGGCGGGGTTGGTATTAGGGTTATAGGTACCCAATTTCTCCAAAAATTTACCATCTCGTTTTGCACGGCCATCGGCAGCAACTACCCAATAGAAAGGTTTTCCTTTTTTACCGTGTCTCTGTAATCTAATCTTTACTGGCATATCACATTAATTTGTGGGGTTCCCGACCCCTGTTATTAATACTAAGTTTTAATTTTTTGTTATTCCCGCGCTTGTGCTGAACTCATTTCAGTAGAGGCTGGAATCTGTTTGTTTTTTCCTCTAAAAGGGCTGCAAATATACTTCATTTATTCAAATGCACAATACGATTGTGAATTTTCTATTCCCTATCGGCCAACTGATCTTTCCCCTTAACAAGTTTGGACTCATGCTCTGCCACCAATACATTGATCTGCTCAAGAATTTCAGGATGGTCCGCAGCAATATCGAACTGTTCCGAAGGGTCTTCGCTGAGATTGTATAGAATGGGAGTGGCATGATCTTCTATTCAAATGCACAATACGATTGTGAATTTTCTATTCCCTATCGGCCAACTGATCTTTCCCCTTAACAAGTTTGGACTCATGCTCTGCCACCAATACATTGATCTGCTCAAGAATTTCAGGATGGTCCGCAGCAATATCGAACTGTTCCGAAGGGTCTTCGCTGAGATTGTATAGAATGGGAGTGGCATGATCTTCTCGCTCCCCAAATTGCCCATAGACCCCTTTAGTTATAAAATGAGCCTTATGGTCGCCCGATCGAACGGCATACAGTTCGTTTTCACGATAATAGAATATGCTTTTTCTAGGACTAGGTGCGCGATTGAGCAGTGTGGCACTAAGATCAATACCATCAATTACGCGATCCTCGGGAATCGGTGCCCCTGCCATTTTGCTAAATGTGGTGAACAAATCCATAGTAGATCCCAAGTCGCTGACCAGTCCAGGTTTTATTCTTTCAGGCCCCCAAAAAATACAGGGTTCGCGCATACCGCCTTCCCAAGTGCTACCTTTTCCGGCACGCAGTAGCCCGGCACTACCGCCATGCGTCTTGAACGGAAGCCAGGGACCATTATCTGAGGTAAATACAACAATGGTATTTTCTGCCAAACCTTCTTCTTTTAATGTAGAGAGAATTTTTCCAACACCGTCATCGATTTCCTCCAAAACATCACCATACAAACCGCGTTCGCTTTTGCCCAAGAAATCTTTGGAAGCAAAAAGGGGAATATGGGGCAGATTGTGTGCGAGATAAACAAAAAATGGCTTTTCCTTGTTCTTTTTGATAAAGGAAACCGTTTCCTCGGCGTATCTTTTGGTAATCGTGTTCTGGTCGGCAGGCCGTTCGATAATTTCCGTATTCCGTAGCAAGGGCACATTAAAGTCTTCTATTTTTATGGCCGTATGGCCAATCTTGGCATTTTCTTTATAGTCGGTTTTACCTAGATGGTCCATATCGTTGGAATAGGGAATACCAAAGTAATAATCGAAACCGTTATTGGTGGGCAGGTATTGTTCTTTGTGCCCTAGATGCCATTTTCCGATACAGGCGGTATTGTACCCAACTTTTTTTAACTGCTCGGCCAATGTAATTTCACTTGCAGGGAGTCCGTTTTTTGAATTTGGAAAAAGTACACGCGATTTAGCACTGCTCATACCACTACGGATCGGCAACCTGCCGGTGAGCAAAGCTGCCCTGCTAGGGGTGCAAACACTGGCGCCAACGTAAAAGTTAGTCCATTTTTGGCCTTCATGGGCCATGCGGTCCAAATGCGGTGTTTTGATTGTCGGGTGACCATAAACGCCCAAGTCCCCATACCCAAGGTCATCGGCGAAGATGATTACAAAGTTAGGTGGCTGCGTATTTATGCCTTGTGCAAAAGTCAACTGTAGCACAAAAAAAAATAAAAGAGATATTAATGGTTTTGGAAAAGTTTTTGTTGCGTTCATTTTAGATAGTGTTAATCAAGATTTGAAGATAAACAAATTTTGTATCTTTAGACTATGTCGTGGATAGACTGATTTCCAACAAAATAAAATGTAAAATATGCGTACCGTTACCATCGATATTCTCAACGAAAAAGCTATGAATTTACTACGGAACATGGAATCGCTTCAATTGCTTCGTGTGCGAAAAGATAATGTTGAAAAGAATAATGATACGGATTGGAGCAAATATGAGGGTGCTATGACCAAGCAGCCCCTGAATGAGGTAAACGACCAACTTGAGAAGCTTCGCAACGAATGGGAATAAAATATCTTTGGGATACGAATATTGCCATATACTTCCTTCAAAAGCAGTTTTCTCCGAAGGCAGCACAATTTATAAAGGGTACTTTGAACGACTCTTTGCCTTCAATTTCAGCAATCACAGAAATTGAATTGTTATGTTGGAAAAATGCCAACGAAAAAGATCTCGTAATTTTGAAAAACTTTATCAGGGATGCTTGGTTTTTTGAATTGGAAAATGAAATTAAGATAAGAACGGCCGACATACGTAAAAATCACGGGATAAAATTACCGGATGCCATAATTGCAGCTACCGCACTAGTCAATAATCTAACATTGCTGACCAGAAATGTAGCCGATTTTAAAAATATCGAAGCTCTCGATTTAATCGATCCTTACGAGATTTAGCGTCGATGTTGAAATGTATCAATCTGAAACTAAAATTCTTTTCCCAAGCTCTTAGGGGATATTTGCAGCCGTTGATAACTCCTTAAAACTCCTTTTTAAAAACATAGGGTATTTACCTAATTTTATAAGCTCTTATTTGGTTTCAAAAGTTTCAGATTTTTGTTTTTTCAAGTTCATAAAACTCACTCTGAAACTCTTTTTTTATAATATCTAGTCAATATACAAACAGATTTCCGACTACTCGGAAATGAAAATAAATATATGTTTCTAATCTTCGACACCGAAACTACCGGCCTCCCCAAACGTTGGAACGCCCCAATTACCGACACCGATAACTGGCCGCGCTGTATTCAGATCGCATGGCAGTTGCACGACGCGATGGGGAACCTTGTCGAACATCAAGATTATCTGGTACGGCCCGATGGATTCAATATTCCTTATGATGCGGAGCAGATACATGGTATTTCGACCGAACTGGCCGAACAAAAGGGAGTGCCCTTGGCCGAGGTTTTGGAAAAGTTCAATGCCGCCATGGCGAAGACGAAATTCATTGTTGGTCAGAACGTTGGTTTCGACTTGAATATTATGGGAGCGGAGTTTCATCGATTGGGGGTAGCAAATCCGTTACAGGAGTTACCGGTATTGGATACCTGTACCGAAGAAACAGCTTCCCTTTGCCAGATTCCCGGAGGTCGTGGCGGAAAATTCAAGCTTCCTACTTTGACGGAGCTGCACGAATACCTTTTTAAGGCACCTTTCGCCGAGGCCCACAATGCCACTGCCGATGTCGAGGCGACCACACGTTGCTTTTTGGAATTGGTTCGCAGGAAACACTATTCCATAGAAAAATTGGATGTCCGGCCAGACTATTTCCAAAATTTCTCCGAGGCGAATCCTAAGGAAATCGAACTCATCGGTCTAAAGCATATCAACCTTAAAAAAGCATCAAAAAAGATTGCCGATGCCCTTTGGGATAAAGATACAGGTGGTGTTTCCGAAGAAGAAATCGAGGAGAATATTGAGTCGCTGGAAGATGCGCCCTTTGCCCATTTGCACAACCATTCCCAGTTTTCGGTCTTGCAGTCCACTATTTCCGTGAAAGACTTGGTCAAATCGGCGGCAGATTCAAAAATGGCCGCTGTGGCGATTACGGATCATGCAAATATGATGGGCGCGTTTCACTTTGTAAAAGAAGTTAAAGCGAACAATAAAGCCGCGCAAGAACGAAATGCAGAAGCTATTGAAAAGGGTGAGCAACCTACCGAAACGGAAATCAAACCAATAATCGGTTGTGAATTCTTTGTCTGCGAAGACCATACGAATAAGAGTGTAAAAGATTACGGCTATCAAATCGTGCTATTGGCCAAGAATAAAAAGGGCTATCATAATCTGGCAAAAATGTCTTCTATCGCCTACACCGATGGATTTTACTATGTACCTCGAATCGACCGAAAGGTTATCGAAAGGTATAAAGATGATATCATCGTACTGACCGGAAATTTATATGGTGAAGTGCCCGGCAAGATTCTCAATGTCGGCGAAAAGCAAGCTGAAGAGGCTTTGATCTGGTGGAAAGAACAATTTGGCGACGATTTGTATGTCGAAATCATGCGCCACGGGCAAGAAGATGAAGACCGTGTGAACCAAGTCTTGATTCCGATGGCCAGCAAACACCAAGTTAAAATGGTGGCCACCAACAATACCTATTATTGTGCCAAAGAAGATGCCGACGCACATGATATATTGTTATGTGTGAAAGATGGTGAAAAGCTGGCAACACCAATAGGTCGAGGTCGCGGCTATCGCTACGGACTACCGAATCAAGAATATTATTTCAAATCTCAAGATGAGATGAAAGGCCTGTTCAAAGACCTTCCGGAATCTATTTTGAACATACAGGAGGTGCTTGATAAAGTGGAGTCTTATGAGCTTGCGCGCGATGTGTTGTTGCCGAAATTCGATATTCCTGAAAAGTTTAAAGTAGCGGAAGATGCCGATGGCGGTAATCGCGGTGAAAATGCTTACTTGCGACATATTACCTACGAAGGAGCCAAGAAACGTTATGATGACATAACGCCTGAGATATCGGAGCGTATTGACTTTGAGCTGGATACGATTAGAAATTCAGGTTATCCGGGCTACTTTTTGATTACTGAAGATTTTATTCGCGAAGCGCGAAATATGGATGTTTCCGTGGGGCCGGGCAGAGGTTCTGCTGCTGGATCCGTGGTCGCCTATTGCTTGAAAATCACCAATATCGATCCGCTGAAGTACGACCTGCTTTTTGAGCGGTTCTTGAATCCGGATCGGGTCTCGATGCCCGATATTGATATTGATTTTGATGATGAGGGCAGGGGTAGGGTGATGGACTATGTCATCAAAAAATACGGTTCCAACCAAGTAGCGCAGATTATCACCTACGGAACGATGGCCGCCAAATCATCGATTCGTGATACGGCTCGGGTATTGGATTTGCCGCTGCACGATGCCGATCGTATCGCCAAGTTGATTCCGACCATGTCGAAACTGGCGAAGATTTTTGATGTTCCCGAAGCGGAGTTAAAGAAGAAATTCCGTTCCGATGATCTTGAAAAGGTGCACCAACTCTTGAATATTTCCGAAAGCGATGATTTGGAGGGGCAAACCCTGAAAATGGCCAGAGTGTTGGAAGGTTCATTGCGAAATACAGGTATACATGCCTGCGGCGTCATTATTACGCCAGATGATATTACGAATTTCGTTCCTGTGGCGACTGCGAAGGATTCCGATTTATATGTTACCCAATTCGATAACTCGGTAGTTGAAAGTGCCGGCCTTTTGAAGATGGATTTCTTGGGATTAAAAACCCTGACCTTGATTAAGGATACGGTCAAGATCGTAAAGGCCAAGCACGGAATCGAATTGGTACCCGATGATTTTCCGTTGGATGATGAGAAGACCTATGAACTTTTCCAACGTGGGGAAACCGTAGGTGTATTCCAATATGAATCCCCAGGAATGCAAAAACATATGAAGGATTTAAAACCTTCCGTTTTTGATGATTTGATCGCCATGAATGCCTTGTACCGCCCTGGACCGATGGAATATATTCCCGATTTTATCCAGCGTAAAAACGGAATGGCTGAAATCAAGTACGACCTGCCCGATATGGAGGAGTACCTGAAGGAGACCTACGGAATTACGGTCTACCAAGAGCAGGTGATGCTACTTTCCCAAAAATTGGCAGGATTCTCAAAAGGTGAAGCCGATGTTTTGCGGAAAGCAATGGGGAAAAAGATATTCGCCGTACTGCAGAAGATGAAACCCAAATTTTTGGAAGGGGGCGAAGCCAACGGGCATCCCACCGAAACCTTAGAAAAAATCTGGAAAGATTGGGAAGCATTTGCCGCCTATGCCTTCAACAAAAGTCACTCTACCTGTTATGCCTACATCGCCTATCAGACGGCTTATCTAAAAGCCCACTATCCCGCCGAATATATGGCGGCGGTGTTGAGCAACAACATGAATGACATAAAACAGGTCACCTTTTTTATGGAGGAATGTAAGCGTATGGGGCTTGAAGTATTGGGTCCCGATGTCAATGAATCCTATTACAAGTTTGCCGTAAACGCAGCCGGTGCCGTACGTTTTGGTATGGGAGCTATAAAAGGCGTTGGCCGCTCTGCCGTTGAGACTATTGTTGAGAACAGAAAAAAAGACGGTCATTTTAAATCGGTCTTCGATATGGCCAAACGTGTCGATTTGCGTGCTGCGAATAAAAGGTCTTTTGAAGGTCTTGCCGTTGCAGGCGGTTTCGATTCATTTGGTGCTGCACACCGCGCCCAGTATTTTCACGATGAAGGTGATGGTATCACTTTTTTAGAAAAGGTGAATAAATACGGGGCAAAATTTCAGGAGAACGAAAACTCTGCCCAGGTGAGCCTATTCGGTGATGCGAGTGAAGTGCAGATTCCCGAACCTGTCGTACCGCCTTGCGAAGAATGGGGTACGATGGAAAAACTCCGTCGTGAAAAAGAAGTCGTGGGTATTTACATTTCCGGTCATCCGCTAGACGATTTTAAGACCGAGATCAATGCCTTTTGTAATGCCAGTGTTTCCTTTGCAAATGAATTGGAGAATTATTTAAACCGCGAACTTTCACTTGCCGGGGTCATTACCGATGTACAGCACCGTACCTCTAAAAACGGTAAGGGCTGGGCGGCCTTCACTATGGAAGATTACACCGAATCGTACGAGTTTCGAATTTTTGGTGAGGAATATTTAAAATTCCGTCATTTTTTAATGATCAACTCATTCGCTTATGTCAAGGTTTTTGTGCGTGAAGGATGGGTCAATCGGGAGACCGGTAAAAAGGGAGACCCTCGAATGCAGTTCAACAGCTTTATGTTGCTACAGGAAGTAATGGAGACCTACGCCAAAAAACTCACGATTAAACTGAATATTGACGAGCTAAAAGAGGATAATATCCATCAATTGAAAGATACTTTGGTTTCCCACAAAGGCAACCACCCTTTGAACTTCGTTATCTATGAAATGGAAGAGGAGATAAAGGTCAGGCTATCGAGCCGGAAGCAAAAAGTACAGATTTCAAGCGAGCTTTTAGCGACGCTTGAGGAGAGTGAAGTACATTATAAGCTGAATTAAAAGCCCCCTAACCCCCAAGGGGGAATTTGATGTCATTGTGAGGAAACAAGTAAAGCGAGATTGCCAAAGCGATCTGTTTGTTGAAGAGTAAGGGGGATTATCTGTTATGGTCGGCTTTAGGCGGTAAAGAGATTGCTTCGCGTTTAATACCTTTAGCAGAAATACTCACAATGACAGATAAATTACCGTGATACTGTTATAGTCAAAACGAATGTCTTTAGAGTAAGAAAAGAGCCGAATATTTGACTAAATTTGTGTAATCCAATAAATTAAATAAAATGGCATTAGAAATAACAGACGCAACTTTTGACGAAGTGGTCTTAAAAAGTGATAAACCTGTAGTAGTTGATTTTTGGGCAGCTTGGTGCGGGCCTTGTAGAATGGTCGGTCCGATCATCGATGAGGTCAGCAGTGAATACGAAGGCAAGGCCGTAGTCGGTAAGATCGATGTAGATGCAAACCAAGAATTCGCTGCCAAATATGGCGTGCGAAATATACCTACCGTTTTGGTATTCAAAGGTGGTGAAATCGTAAGTAGACAAGTTGGTGTTTCCCCTAAGAAGGTATACACCGATGCAATTGATGCACTATTGTAGATCGAAATACTCCAGATTAGAACATCAAAAAAATCCTGCATTAGCAGGATTTTTTTATGTGGTCGAGTTAAATGACGATAGGCACATCACTAACTAGTTTCCATTGGCCATTTTGATTTTTTACCAAAGTTATCAAAGAAACCGTTTTCATTTTTTTACCGTTAAAGGTGACTTTAACCACTGCGGTTGCCCCATTGATTATTGGGTCTTCAATGTATAATTTTCGTTTATCCCCACCGAACTCCTTACTCTTGATTTTTTCTAGGTAGACGGATTTCGGCATTATGCTGACTTCCTTACTTCCGAAAAGGCGATTCATTACAATTCGATAGTTGTCGTCTAGGTAATCGTTCAGTTTATTGTAGTCGTTATTGTCGCCTGCCTTCGAGAAAGCTGTTATTGTTCTGTTTATGGCTTTGTGATCTTTTGATTGGGCAATGCTACCTATTGTTATCATTAGGATTCCGCACATGGTGATTGATTTTAGAAGTTTCATTTTTGATTTTTAGTAGTTAAATAGTTAAACTTTTTCTTTTGGGCATACCTATTCGGTATAGCTTACATTTCTTGATTCTTTCCGTTACATAAATCTTGTTTTAGAGTTCGACATTAATTGAAGTCCGCATAATAGAATGGTGCTGAAAATCATCTTCTTGGCTATAGGCCAATGTCATAATATATTTGCTACCCGGGGATAAGTTTTTTTGATATTTACCCACGGCTTCGATAGGAAGCGAGAATTGGAATACAGATGTATCCGCTTTTTGATATCCGCTAACATTTTGTACCTGAATTTCACCGTTGAGTGCTTTTATAGGTTTATAGTTGCCCGCGGCAATCGTATAATGTTCGACTACTTCCGCCTTATGTTCTACAACACGGCCCATCAAAAGGTAGGCATTGGTCATTTTTTCGGTTGTGTTGAATCCTACGGTAACCCATCCGTTGGTCGGGGCACTCATCGTAAAAAATATACGACTGTTTTTGAAGTACCATTGTACTCCCATTCCTTTTTTAGATATCTTCTGCATTTTCTGCTCTTGTGCCTCGCAGGCTGAAAACGATAAAAGTGAGATTCCGAAAAACAAGGTATGCTGTATTCTATTTTTCATAATTTCATTTTTTAGTAAAGTCAATTATTGATATATCAATTTAATATTTAAAAAAATTTACTTCATATTCTTTTGTATGCGCTCAAGCATTGCAGTGAGGTTCTCTAATTCTATTTTCGAAAATCCCGAGATACTCCGTTTTCTATGTGTCTTTACCATTTTTAAGTGCTTCGATACGAAAGCTAAACCATTGGCAGTAAGCGTTATATTGTATTGTCTTCTGTTGTCGGGTATCGGGTTTCTTACAATAAATTGCTTTTTCTGTAAAAGGTCAAGTGTTCTCGTGATTGATGCGGGATCACGTAACGATTTTACAGACAGCTCTTTTTGTGATAGTTCCTTGGCCTCTTGTATGATTTTCAACAAAATCCATTGTTCTACAGTTATACCCAAGTTCGCCTTGTCAAATTCTTTTTGGGAATACTGTTTAGACGTTTTACTAGTCTTATCGATTTGAAAAAGAATTACTTCTTCAATATTTTTTTTACTCATTAAGATTAATTTTCAGAACAAATATAGGCAAACAATTGATATATCAATTGTTTGCCTATATTTTTAACATTTTCTTCTAATGAATCCCTCTTACCTATGATTCCCTTTTTCTAAAATTTTTGAATACTTTATTTGAACTGAAGTTTTCCTCTTAAGTATAGTCTTAGGTGGGCAGCTCAATAATCCGTTCAGGACCATAAAATTTCAAGGCAACGAAAAAAGCGATTGTAGAAAGAATCATTCCGATCATAAAAACGGTATAGGTCCAACGTAATAATCTGTACTTTTTATTGAGTACCAATCCTAAAAAATAAAGATCTTTGGTCAGGGTATTATAAACGTAAGTTTGGTCTTTGATCAGTTCTTGCATGGCCCATTCGTAATCTTCTAGTCCCATTTTGTGAAAATTACCGAAGAAAAGTAAATTCACCTTTTTATTTTTAACATCTTCTTTGTCAAATTCGCCACTTGTTACATTTGGGCGCGTTGCCAAAACTGACATGACCATCGAGGCGATACTGCATAGTACAAATATTCCGGCAGGGTAGATGAGATAATCGTTCGAAGGGTTATCCAATTTTGGTAAAAGGTTGGTGAGTAATAAAGAAATGATTATCGCATTTACGGAAAGTAGAATATTGGCTTTGGTATCGGCAATATCGCTCAATTTAAGATGATTTCGCATCGATACGCGATACATGGTCTGAATGCCCCTCTCAGGGCTTTGGTTCTTCAACTGTACTTTCAGTTCTTCCTTTCTTCTGGTCTTTTTTTGTTTTTTTAGATTTTTCACCAATTTTTTCAGGTTGTCATCCTTGCCTTCTTGCCAATTTTCTTTGGCATAGTCGGTATAAAAACGATGTTCTGTCTGAAACATTTTTATGTTGGCCTGCCGCCACTGTTTTTGTGAAAATTCTGCAACACCCAACAACGAAAGTTCTTGGCGAAGCATTTCTGATGTATCGGTATAGCTCGATTGACCTAAGTGGGAAGCATCGGCATCACGTATTATTTCCTCTAAAAGATTTTTAGGCTCATAACCTCTTTTGGTAGCCATAATTAGGCTACTGACTTTTTCTATTTGATTCAAATTACATTTTTGCTCCTCTAAAAATTGACGGGCTATCTCGCAGCTTTGTTGCTCGTGGTTTTCAGTGCCTTTGGTGTAGCCGGTATCATGAAGCCATGCCGCCAGAACAATTGCGTCATTTTCATTATCTTTTAGGGTATAGAATTGCAGTAATTCTTTACTACTTTTGACGACTCTTTGAGTATGCCTAAGGTTATGGTACAAATAGTTGTTATCCAATTCGTTGACTAATAAGTTGGTCGCAAAATCTTCGGTCTTTGAAAGTAAATCGGGCATAAATACAGTTTATGCTTCCAAAATACGAAATATAAAGAATGAATAGTACCCTTACACTTAAACATTTTGCGCTTATCGTATTCTTGATTCTGTTCACAAGTTGCGCTACCTATAAAACCAAATACAAAAATGAAAAAGAGGCGGTAGATGTTCCGACCATTAAAGAGGTATCACATACGTTTTACCTGATCGGCGACGCGGGTCTGTCACCTATGAACGGAATGAACGATGCGTTGAAGATTTTTAAGGATAAACTCGATAGGGCCGATAAAAATAGTACGGCCATTTTTTTGGGAGATAATATTTATCCAGCGGGTCTACCAGATCCAAAAGATTCGACTGTCGCCTATCGGAACGCAAAGAACGATTTGGATGCCCAACTCAAGACCTTAAAAGATTTTAAGGGTAACCCTCTTTTCATACCCGGAAACCACGATTGGTATACCGAGGGTTTGGTCGGTTTGGAACGTGAGCAAAAGTATATTCAAAAAGCATTGGACAGTAAAGATGTTTTTTTTCCGGAAGATGGTTGCCCTATTGAGACAATAGAAGTCAATGACGATGTGGTCATTATTGCCATCGACACGGAATGGTACCTGACCAATTGGGACAAACGGCCTGATATTAATGACAAGTGTGATATCAAAAGCCGCGGTGCATTCCTACTCGAATTGGAAGATAAAATTAAGGATAACCGGCAGCGAACAACAATAATCGCAATGCACCATCCTATGTTCAGTTACGGTTCGCATGGGGGGCAATTTTCGCTCAAACAACACCTTTACCCAAAAGGTAAGATTGGGCCTTTACCTATACTGAGTACTTTTATAAACGTATTACGAAGAACTACAGGCGCGTCGAATGCCGATATTCAGAACAAACGCTACACCGATTTGCAACAACGCGTGGTAACCTTGGCGCAGTATTCCGAAAAGGTGATATTTACTTCGGGCCATGAACACACCTTACAGTATATTGTTGAGCGGAATACGCCCCAGATCATAAGTGGCTCAGGGGCCAAAAAAGGTGCTACCCGTTTATTGAATGGCAGCAAGTTTTCTACAGGACAAATGGGGTATGCTACCTTAGAAATCTATACCGACGGTTCTTCGCGGGTACGGTATTACGGCGTAAGCGACCTTAATAAAGAAGAGGAGTTTCTCTATACTACCCAGGTTTTGCCTCCCGATAGGGGCATTAATGAAAATAAATATGAAGCTTCGTTTCCGACGGAAGCTTCCGCATCTATTTATTCTCAAAAGGAAATCGATAAAAGCGGCTTCTTCAAAACCCTTTGGGGCGAGCGTTACCGGAAATATTATGGTACTAAGGTCACAGCACCTACTGTAAATTTAGATACGCTCTTTGGGGGATTGAAACCTGTTCGGAGGGGTGGTGGCCATCAATCGAAATCGTTGCGGTTGCGTCACGAAAATGGTAAGGAATATGTAATGCGGGCACTACGAAAGGTCTCTGAACTCTACCTACAATCCATGGTATTTCAAAAACAATATATAATGGATGATCTGAAGGATACCTATGTGCAGGAATTCTTGTTGGATTTTTATACCGGCTCCCATCCCTACGCACCATTTACCATAGGGCCCTTGTCCGATGCTATCGGCGTGTACCATACCAACCCCGTATTATACTATATATTTAAACAGTTTGCACTTGAAGACTTTAACGAAGATTATGGTAATGTTTTTTACATGATAGAAGAACACGCGGGCGATGGTCATGGTGATTTGGCCAGTTATGGCTATAGCGATGAGTTAAAAGGTACCGACAGTATGTTCGAAGATTTACGCGATGATGAAAAATATGAAGTCGATGTGCCGCTATACCTACGTTCTCGATTGTTCGATATGGCGATCGGCGATTGGGATAGACACGTTGACCAATGGCGTTGGGCTGAATTTAAAAAAGAAGGGTCGAAGAAGATAACCTATAGACCCGTGCCAAGAGACCGTGATCAGGCATTTTCCGATATGGGCGATGGTCTTATTATGAACATTGCGACCCGTGGCGTACCGGGCCTAAAATTGATGGAAGGCTATCACGAAGAAATACGTGATGTTAAGGGTTTTAATTCCTCTCCTAAAACGTATGTGCTCGATATTGCATTGCTCAGCGAAGTTACGCGTGACGAATGGTTGAAACAGGCAAATTATATTAAAGAAAACCTGACCGAAGCAGTAATCGATAATGCTTTTGAATCATTTCCTGAAGAAGTGAGAGGTGCAACAGTAGACGGTATAAAAAGAAAGTTGCTGGCGCGTATCAAAACAATAGACGAGACGGCTATGGAATATTATGCTGTACTCAATAAATATGCAGTGGTCACGGGTACCGATAAAGACGATTGGTTCGAAATAGAACATGCCGATAATCAGGTTAATGTGATAGCCTATAGAAATATCGATGGAGAAAAGAAAAAACGGTTTTTCGAGCGGAAATTCGAACCTGAGGTAACGAAAGAGATTTGGATATACGGGCTAGATGACGATGATAAATTCACTGTCAAAAGTGTCGGAAAAAGTGGAATAAAAGTGAGACTGGTCGGTGGTCAGAACAATGATGTCTATGATGTAGGTGAGGGTAGGGGTACGTATATTTATGACTTCAAGTCGAAAAAAAGTACGTTCGAAGACGTTGCTGGGGCAAAAGTTCGTTTGCTAGATGATTACGAGGTGAATACCTACCAACCCATGAAGTTTAGGAGTAGTGTGAACCAAATTTTGCCTACCGTTGGTTTCAATCCCGATGATGGTTTGAAAATTGGACTAAGCAATACGTATACCTATAACGGTTTTCGTCAAAACCCGTTTACGCAACAACATAAGGTCGATGCCTCGTTCTATTTTGCGACCAGTGGTTTTGAATTGGGCTATACCGGTGAGTTCGCGAACGTATTCGAAAAATGGAATCTCGAAATGGCAGCGCGTTTGACGAGTCCGAATTTTGCGGTCAACTTTTTTGGCTTCGGTAATGAAACGCCGAATTTAGACGATGACCTTGATTTTGATTATAACCGAGTGAAATTACAGACATTTAAATTATCTCCGTCTTTGGTTTGGAGAGGCCAACTGGGGGCGAAGTTCAAAACGGGAATTTCTTACGAATCGATAAATGTCGAGGAAACAGAAAATCGGTTCATCAATACTTTCTACGTTCGGAACAATGAAGACAGTAAAAAGAAATTCTTAGGTGTAGATGCTGAATATTCATACTCGAATGCCGATAATTTGGCATTCCCAACAATGGGAATGGCGACTTCGCTACTACTAGGATTCAAAAATAATATGGATGAGGGTAAAAGTTTCGGCTATATCGTGCCGAGTATCTCTTTTGACCATAAATTGGTGCCGAACGGTAGATTGGTATTGGCCACGAAGTGGAAGGCCCATTTTAATATCGGTGATGGTTATGAGTTTTATCAAGCGGCAAGCATTGGAGGTTTCGATGGTCTAAGAGGATTTAGAAACCAACGTTTTACGGGTAAGAAATCGTATTATCAAAATACTGACATACGCTACAGTCTTAAAAAGATCCGTACGCAGTTATTACCCTTGTCGATGGGCTTTTATGGAGGTTTCGATTACGGTAAGGTTTGGATACCTGATACCGATTCGAACGTTTGGCATACCTCTTACGGCGGTGGGTTCTTTTTAAATGCGGTTGATATTCTGACCGCAAGGGTCGAACTTTTCAATAGCGAAGACGGATTACGGTTTGCCGTTGGCGTGGGATTTGGATTTTAATAACCCAATCTGTAAGGTAATGCCCAGAAAAGAGGCTTCGTTATAGTTCTGTCCCGATTCATGTTTTCAGTGGTCCCCCTCAAAAATCCGATATCGAAAAACTTCGTTATCCCTGAATTTTAAGATTTAAGAATGATGAAAAATTCATGCAACTAGGGCGTGTTAACACTAAACGGAAATCGCAGGTTTTTTGATGATTTTTTCGGATTTCTAGACGGTTCTTGGCGAGCGTAGCGAGCTACGTTGTCAAAAACCAACGACGAAATACGGAAAAAGGGCGAAAAACCCGATTTTAGGCTTAGTGTTAACACGCCCTAACCAGTCTAACATTTTAATTTTTTATTCAGCATAATGCGTCGACCCGAATTGGTTTGGGCCGTATTTCACGCAAAGTGCACAAAGAAGGTCGCAAAGCACGCAGAGAATGTGAACTATTTAAACCAACATTTTGCGTTTCCCTGCCTGTCCGGCGAGGCAGGTTTGCGGTTTTTACTCTGCGAGCTTTGCGTGAAACAATTCACTGGAAATCAATGGAATAAACACACTGATTGGTTACAAATTCATTGCATCTGTTCAAATTCTTTAAGAATGAAATTTAAATTCTACCGAGAAGAAGCAGGTATCTTTGGGTGTAAGACAAAATTTTCGTTTTTTAAAATTTACCCTTCCAGTTCTCTCCCCAGCACCCTCACAGAGAAGTGGAACCCATACATCAAATAAAATGGATTTTCTGTTCTTTTCGGTAACGGTTCCCTCCCTTCTGGGGAGGGTTAGGGAGGGGACTTTGCACTAATCAAAAACAATATCTTCTATCGTGATTTTTTCATCCTCTTTAAAATCATAGAGCGTTAATCTTCTAAGGGTGTAATAATCGACCCAAAATTTCTCCAACGAATTGAGATAATCGACTACGGCCTTATCCTTTTCCTCTTGGGCAATGTTCAAATCGGTAATGGTAATTTTGCCGAGTACATAGCGCTTTTTTGTTATTTCATAGCGCTTAAGAGCAATTTCTTGGGCCTTCTCGGCGGTCGCTAAAAAGTCTCTCTGGCTCGACCAATTTAGAGTGTGTAAATATATTTCTTGTTCAAACTCTTGTTTTTCTTGTTTGATATCATTTTCGACCAAACTTAAATCAGCTTCCGCCATTTTACGTCTAGATTTGGTCACCCCCCAATCAAAAATTGGAATCCCGACGCGCAAGGAAACCCGTTGTTGCTGATCATAATCTTGAAAAAGCGCATTATACTCATCCGCACGCCTGTTCAATCCAAAATTTGCACTTAAATTCATTTCCAATCGATTACTACCTTTAACCTCGGCCAATTCTTGTTCGGCCTCCAATCTTCTTCTTCTGAATTCAATAACAGATTTTCTATTGTCTTCTGCTTCTGATAAGGCTTTGGCGACGTCAACACCAAATTCTTCAAGTTTCTCTGGTACCTCTAACTCAATCGATTCAGTCTCTAACTCTAAGTACCGTGCTAAATCTTGAGAGGTTTTTTTTAGTAAAATTGTGTTTGTGGTCACATTGTTCTGAGAAATTAAATGGCTCAATTCAATTTGTAGCAATTCGTTTTCGGCAATCTTACCTATTTTAAATCGACCTTTGGTAATTTGCAACAAAGTATCTTGATTAGAGAGATTTTTATTTGCAATATCCAGGCTCACCTGTGCTTTTAAAAGGCTAAAATAACGCATGCAAGTGGTGAGCGAAATGTCTTCCATATTCTCAATAATACTGCGCCTAGATTCTTCGTATCTGAGCGGTTCAATTTTTCGATCCCATTTGTAGGGATTATAGAATAATGAACCTTGAAAATAATTGATCGAAAATGGTACCAAAGAATAATTTGTAATCTCGTTATCGCCAAAAATGTCAATACGTTCCAATTCACTACTGACGAAAAATTGGCCACCCGTGAAAGGCACTTTCTGGTTTACTGACAAACCGGCTTCTATTCTCGATTGATTTTGTTGTACAAAAATATCTTGCCCTTGATCATTGGTGATTCGCCTTATCGCATTGGAATATTCCGGTAACAAGGCGTTCAACCTTATTTGTGGTAAAAAATCGGCCTTAAACCTTCTATATCTCCAATAACTAGCTTGATAGGTATTTAACGCTCTTACATATTGTGGAGATTTCTTCTGGGCTATTTTAATCGCTTCGGTCAATTTTATTTTTTGCGACTGACCATAGGTAAATAGTTGTGAAATCAGAAACAGGAAAAGCAAAATTCTTTTCATTTGGTTTGTTTTAAGCAATATGAACTTGTGATATGTGGGCCGGCAATTAAATTCTATTCATGTCTAATAGCTTCTATAGGGTTCTTGTTTGCCGCGGATTTCGCCGGTAAGACCCCAAAAATTAATCCGATAAAGGTCGCTACCAGAAAAGATAATAAGATAGAGCCCATTGAGACAATAGTCTCGATGCCGGTAGCAAGTTCTAAAATGTAGGATGCAACTATACCTAAAATGCATCCCACAATACCACCGCCAAGACTGATTAAAACAGATTCTGATAAAAATTGCAGAATAATGTCTTGTTTGGTGGCTCCGATAGCCTTCATAATCCCAATTTCTTTAGTCCGCTCTAATATGGATGCTAACATAATATTCATAATGCCAATACCGCCTATCAGTAAAGAAATTCCGGCAATTATACTTAGAACAATATTAAAAATCTGTTTTGTTTTTTGTTGCTGTTTTAATAAGTTGATAGGGATGGTAATTTCAAAATCGAGCATTCCATTGTGCTTTCGTTGAAGCATTTTGCTAATGACTTCGGCAGTAGATTTTAACTCGTTGGAATTATTGACTTGAACCGTTAATTTGTCTATTTGATGATAATTGCCCCTTGGTATGCGCTTTTTCGGGCCACTTTGTTGTTGCTCTTGATTAAAATCGGGTTGATCGCTTATAACCTTACGATCTTTGTACCTTACCAAAAATGTTTTAATAGGAATATATACGTCTTGGTTTAAATCTCGAATTCCTAGATTTTCTTGAGCGGTTTCTGAAATTAGTTTTTCTTCGATGATGCCGATTACCTTAAGCCATACATCTTTTACCTTGATATTTTTACCAAGGGCACTTTCGCCCGTAAATAATTTTTTCTCTGCTTTTTCGCCAATAATACATACTGACATGGCATAAGTGGATTGTTTCTCGGAAAAGTTTTTGCCCCTACCAATATTTATATTCGATGTCTTGAAAAATGCGTTGGTTACCCCGATCAATTTAACAGAATTCTGTTTTCCTTCATTTATCACATAAGTATCTAGAATAATCTCGGGGCTCACTTGCTTAATAGTAGAAATATTATTTTGAATACTACTGACGTCAAGCAGGTCCAATCCTTTAGAAAACCTCTTGATTTCCTCCGAGCTGCCATCTTCGTTTTCTTCTGAATCATTTTCTTCGGCCTCCTCCGATATTGGTGTGACAACAATATTGTTTACACCCACCAATTCTAATTGTGCAAGAATCTCTTTTTCAGCTCCTTTCCCAATGGCAAGCATTGTAATTACGGCAGCAACTCCAAAGATGATTCCTAGGGCTGTTAAAAAAGTGCGTACTTTGTTGGCTAGGATTACACGAGTTGCTTCATTCAGATTAGACTTAACCTGTTCAAGAAGTATTTTGTCTATCACGTTATTTACTTTAATAGTGCAATACCTTTCTCCTCTAAGCCTTCTGGTTTGTTTAAATAAACCACATCATTTTCCTCTAATCCGTTTTTGACGACCACAGCATCGAAATTAGAACCTCCCAATTCTATTTCTTTCTTTGCAATAGAAAATCCAGATTTTATATATACATAACTAACAGAATCTTTGGAAAAAATAGCTTCAAGTGGAATAGTCAGCACATTTTCTTCCTTCTCAATTAAAATCCTATTAGAACTAGTCATTCCAGGTCTAATATTGGTGTTAGTCTCATTCAATTTTACCAATACCTGAAACAGGTTGATATCCGAACCTCTCTTTTTTTCACCCACATTCGCAACACTGGTAACGGTACCTTCTAATATGACATCAGGGAAGGCATCAAATCCGACCGAAACGACCTGATTTTTTTTAATCTTTCGCACATCGACTTCATTAGAGTACGTCTTTGATTCCATTTTTGTTAAATCAGGTAATGTTGCAATGGTCGGGTCCCAAGGACTAATACTAGATCCGACTATTCTTTTAGAACCATCCCTATTTTTCATGTAGGTAATCATGCCATTTGCATCAGAATGAACTGTAAAAGATTTTTGAAGCTCAAGAAGGCCATCCAGCGTTTTTCTTATTTTAGATACTTCAGTGCCGACCTCTACCATTTTGGCTACAGCTTTTCTCTTTATTATCGAATAATCTTCCTTTTTCTCTTTTAAATCCCGTTCGGCCCTTTCTATTTTGATTTCCAATTGCCTTATGGTAACAGGTGACTCATAAATCGATTGCTTCAGCTCAAGCTTATCCTCTTCCATATTGAACTGAATATCTTTTATGGCCGTTCGTTCCTGTTTTAAAGTAAGGGTAGTGTCCAGTTGTTCTTGTAGAAATTTTGACTCCGCACTTTCTAAATTTAACTGAGCATCGATAATTTGCCCGTTAATACCAGAGGGATCCAATTTACCGACATAATCCCCTTTCTTTACTACAGTTCCTTCGGGCACCAAGTCTTGGATTTTCACGTCATAGAGGCGGTAATTTCGGAGCTCAACGGGCGCATCTATTTTCTTTAAACTAGTAGATTGAGCTTCACCGGAAATGATGACCTCATTTAAGAATTCTCCTTTGATGACTTTTGCCGTAATAGAAACATCTTCTTCTGAATCTGAGCTGAAAACAAAATAGCCCAATAGAAGAAGTAAAACAGGTATGCCGACGAGAAGGAGTCGTTTTTTATTCATGGCGGTTTGGTTTTTGATTAGCTAAAACTAATTAATTAGTTATATCAAAAATAGTAGACCATGTTATTTTTTTCATAATATTTAAACGAAAAAAGGCACGGAAAATCGTTTCTGTAATTTTTTTCAATCTGATACTAACCTTACATTTAGTAAGATGTATTCGATTTCTTACCAATAGCTGACACAAAGTGAAATAAGCTTTCAAATCAGTTTTTTTAGACTCCAAAACTTCGGCGAGTGCGCAGCGATTAGAATTTTATTTCCCCATCTTTGTATTATGGATAAAGTAGCGACATCTAACGCAACGCTAGCGAAAAGCCTTTCTGAAAGGGACCAAAAGCACCTTTGGCATCCATTGACCCAACACAAATTGCACCCGAAAATGTTGGGCATCGTAAGGGCGAAAGGAGCGCTTTTATACGATGAAAACGGTCGGGAATATATCGATGGTATCGCCTCATGGTACACCAGTATTTATGGCCATTGCAACGATTATATATTAGCCAAGGTCTACGACCAGATGCAACGCCTAGATCAAGTCGTTTTTAGTGGTTTTACCCACGAGCCGGCTGTAAAATTATCGGAAGAACTGGTTAAAATATTACCTTCTGGTCAGGAGAAGTTATTTTTTTCCGATAACGGATCTACTGCGATAGAAATTGGTATAAAAATGGCATTGCAGTATCATTTTAACCGTGGAGAAAAAAGAAAGGTCATGTTCGCCTTTGAAGAGGGTTTTCATGGCGATACCTTCGGAGCGATGTCCGTTTCTGGGCTTTCTGTTTACAATGGGCCCTTCGAAGATTTTTTTATTGATGTAGAACGGATTCTTGTATCGTCTAAAAGCAATATTGGAGACTTGTTGTCGTATC
>ENA-ORXU01000780-ORXU01000780.1-marine-metagenome-genome-assembly--contig:-NODE-780-length-32796-cov-3.902717_pt1 | contig 32796 bp, 28 predicted proteins | sample MGYA00237869_ERZ511484 | MGnify/ENA metagenome assembly ERZ511484 | reverse complement strand
CGGCGGATGTTGAAAAATGGGATCTGCTGATGCTGCATTTCCGCGCATGGGAACTGGGCGTGAAATCGCTCTATTATCTGCGCAGCAAATCGATGCAGCGCGCGGGCTTTGCCGGCGGTGACAATACGGAAAAGGAAGCCGGCGGCGGCGTGGAGGCGGACAACACGCTCGATCCCAAAACGGTTGAGCTGATGACGACCGCAGGCACCACCGACTATGACGAATGTTTGGCGTGTCAGTAGCAAGCCGTGCAATCCCGGGTTAGGCACACTGCAATAAGGACCGAATAATTTGCTTACCATTATCGCCATTATTGTTCTGATGATCGTTGCGGCGATGTTCATGCTGATGCCCGGCGTGATGGCGACATTGATCGGTGACGGCGATCCGCTGGCAGTGCCGAAATCGCGGCTGCGGATCATGCGCTTTATCGGGCTGGCGGTATTTGCCGGCGCGATGCTGCTGACGATGATGCGCGATACCGTGTGATTGCTGGCCAGTATAAATCGATGGGTTCAACCCCATATAAAATATGAATAACGGAGAAAATGCATGCCACTTCTAGAATCGCGCAAAAGCTATAAGCCCTTCGAATATCCGTGGGCGTATGACATGTGGAAGCGCCAGCAGCAGATTCACTGGCTGCCCGAAGAAGTGCCGCTGGGTGAGGATTGCCGCGATTGGGCGCAAAAGATTTCCGAGCATGAACGCAACCTGCTGACGCAGATTTTCCGCTTCTTCACGCAGGCGGATATCGAGGTGCAGGATTGCTACCACGAAAAATACGGGATGGTGTTCAAACCGACCGAGATCAAGATGATGCTGACATCGTTCAGCAATATGGAAACGGTGCATATCGCCGCCTATTCGCATCTGCTCGACACGATCGGCATGCCCGAAAGCGAATATAGCGCGTTTCTGGAATATGAGGAAATGGCCGATAAGGTGAACTATCTCGACGAATTCGGCGTCGATAGCGACGAAGATATCGCGCGCACGCTGGCGATGTTTGGCGGCTTTACCGAAGGTGTGCAGCTGTTCGCAAGTTTCGCCATGCTGATGAATTTTCCGCGTTTCAACAAGATGAAGGGCATGGGGCAAATTGTCAGCTGGTCAATCCGCGATGAAAGCCTGCATTGCGAAGGCATCACCAAATTGTTCCACGCCTTTACCAAGGAACGCGGCTGCCTGACAAAGGCGGTGCGCGAAGACATCATCGATTGCTGCCAGAAAGTCGTGCGGCTTGAGGATCGCTTCATCGACCTCGCGTTCGAAATGGGCCCCGTGCCCGGCATGACGGCCAAAGAGATCAAACGTTATATCCGCTACATCGCCGATTGGCGGTTGCAGGGGCTGGGCTTGCAGCCTGTCTATATGGTGGAAGATCACCCGCTGCCGTGGCTCGCGCCGTTGATCAACGGAGTGGAGCATGCCAACTTCTTCGAAACCCGCGCCACCGAATACAGCAAGGCCAGCACCCGCGGCGAATGGGGCGAAGTATGGGGTAATTTCGACAAGCGCAAAAAAGCCACCGCCAACGACAGCGGCCTAACCGAAGCACTCGAAGAAGCCGATATGTTCGAAACAGCCGGGGTAGCGGCGGAGTAAAAGAGTTTCGGCCAAAGTGATACTTTGGCCGAGATAGGCGCGCGGCGGCAGTGCGGCGCTATTCGTCGCTCAGCTTACGTGTGCGGTCGGCGTCGGGACGGTTGCCATATTCGCTGCGATTGTCGTCGTGGTTCGGCTCGCCGGCATAGGCGCCGTTGTCGATCTTTCCGCTATCGTGCATTTCTTCCATCCGGTCGACCACGTCCTTCGCGTCGCTTTCGGTCACGCTGTAAGCATTGGCCTTGGGCTTTTCGCTTTCGCCCAGCACGGCGGTTGTGCGGTCCATTGCCTGTTCGGCCACCGTCTGTGTCTGGCCCGGCTCGTCATGCTGTTCGCGGTTCACCGCTTCGGGGGCCTGATCATTGCTACGTTTATCGGTCATCAAATTCTCCTGTATGTTGCCCTGTCAACGCACAGCAGCCCGCAAGGTTGCGGGGTTAATGTGAAGAGATGATGATCCGCAGACGCGATACCGCCATGCGTTCGCGGAAATCCGGTGTGGTCGGACGGCAACCCGGCAAGCAGGATCAGTCTTCGAAAACGCCGCTTTGTAATTCTGCGACAAAGGCGCTGGCCTGATCGCGCGCCACGCCGGTTGTGTCCATGATATGCGCAATTGCGTGGCGGGGCTGCCCATCGCGTAGAAAATCGCTCACTTCGCGTAGCAGGATTTTCGCTGCGATATCTTCCGCATCCAGCGCGCGTGCGCCAGCCGCTTGCTGCCCGTTGGTGAAACTGTTTTGCCCCTGCTCCATAGCCATGATGGATAGCACGGAAACGGTTACAAAATCGCAAACGCACGCGCGCAGCGGAAAAATAACCGTGGGCAACCGATGGAAAAGCTGTGGATAAATGCGGCCTGCCTTCCAAGAAACTAAGGCCAGCGGAATGTCAGTGCAGTCTCTCCAGTGGCTGACCCAGACGGGCCAAAGCGGCGTTCACAAATGCGCCCCCGCCCTGCGCTATCGACTGCGACAATCGTGCTGCACCGCGTGCCGTATTCTGCGCCGGTAAGGAAATTGGGCCGTCCGCTGTCGCCGGGCTGCGCGCGCTGTCGCAGCGCGCCAAACAGCGCATCAAGATCGCGCACGTCATCGGCAATCCATGCCGAAAGCTGCGCCTTTAACCGGGTACGCCGCGCACACGGGGCGTCCTGATCTTCGTTGGCCAGCGCATATATTCCGGCGGGCAATTGACGGATTGCGGGCACGGGCCGATTGGTGCCGTGCCGCGCGGCGATGCCATCTACAGTTATCAGATGGACGCCGTTGAAATCGCTAAGCTGCGCCTGTTCAACCGCGGCAAATTCGCCCCGCCCGCGCAGAAATTCAGCAACCAGCCGCCCGCGCGATTCTTTGTGCAAATCGGGCGTTGCATCGCCGCGAATATTCGTGACGACCGCCAGCCGCCCGCGCTGCGATATGCCGAGCCAACTGCCCCCCGATTGCAGATCGCGGCCGCCGATAATATGGTGATCGTCGTCCGCGCCCTGCCCCCAATGGCCAAGCGGCGCAGTGGGCCGGGCATGAAATTCATCCCGGTTTCCCGCCAGTATCAATCGCCAATCAGGATGCGCGCCAACCGCCAGAGCGACCACGCACATTTCGCAGCTCAGCCCTGCCCTTGATCGGTATAGCCCTTGACAATCCGAACCGCTTCCGCCTCGTCAACCTTCTTTGCAGCCATGACATGCGTGATCGCCCGGTCGGGCCGGTCCTGCAGCAGCATCGCCTTGATTTCCCGCGCCATCATTTCGTCGTCCGTATAGCTGCTCTCGCTTTCAAGATCGCCGATCTTCGCGCCGCCGCCCCACGGCGATGGCTGCTGCGATATATCAGCCGCGTCGGCTGGCTTTTCCGCGCCGGTTTCCGGGGCAATCTCCCGTTTATTCAGCCCGCCCGTTATTGCGTCATCCTTTGGCCGATCAGGGTTCAATACCGACGGCGCGTTTTCGACAACCACATCCGGCCGTTCAGGCAGGATCGCCACACGTTCACCAGCGGCAATATCGTTCAAATCCTCCGGCGGCGGTGCAGCCATCAAGGCATCGGAACGCGATGCTTTAACTCCGGCGCGAATAACGAACAGCATGACGATAAGGATGATAACGCCGCCAATGGTAAGCCATAGCAACAGCCCGTCATTTTCAAAAAGATCGCCCATATTCCGCCAGCCTTTCCGCCGTTAAATTTTCGGCAGCATCAACAGCGGATCAACGCGTGACGCGTTCCACATCATGCTCCAGTGCAAATGCGGGCCAGTGGCGCCGCCGGTTGCGCCGACCCGGCCGATCATCTGGCCCTGCTTGATACGATCACCCACCTTCACCACGATTTGCGAACAATGCACAAATGCGCTATTCAGCCCCATTCCGTGATCGACCATCAACAGATAGCCTTCGCGCGAAAATGGCTGCGGCGTGGCCAGCGTCACTACGCCATCTGCCGGGGCCACAAAGGGCGTGCCCGTTGGCGCGGCGATATCCAGCCCGGTGTGATAGCCGCCGGGCGTGCCGCGATAGATGCGCTGTGCGCCGAAAAATCCGGACAGCCGCCCGCCGGGAACTTCACGGTAGTTAACCGGCCAGATAAAATCCTGCCGCCAGCCATCCGATGCGTGGCTTTGCGCCCGTGCGCCGCGGATCTGCGCCAATTCGCCTGCCCGCCGCTGCGATGCCTTTCGCCCTCGCGGCAGCGACAGGTTCACCCGCTCCAGCCGCCATGTGCCGGGGATGACAGACAGGCTCCGCGTCTGTTCGGTGCCGTTCACCGTCCACGATAATGTCGCATCGGGATCGGCATCGCGGTTAAACCCGAGCAGCACATAGCCGTCGTCGGTAATCGGCAGTTCATTGCCGTCCAGACGCAGGGTGGTGGTGCCCGTGGGAACGCGCGCCAGAACGATGCCGCCTTGGCGCACAACACCATCAAGTGTCAGCTGCGTGCGCACTGGTTCTGCCGGTTCCACGGGCGGCGCGGGTTGCGCTGTTACCGGCGATGTTGCTTCCACATTGCCCGAAGCGGCAGTGGACGAGGCGTCAGCCGAAGCGCCGGGCGGCGCCGCGGTGCAGCTCGCAATAATCAAGCACAGCAAGGGCAAAGCCGTGTTTTTCGCCAACGCGATCATCATGATACGGCCTGCTCTGCTTCGAGAGAAAATTCCGCGCTGGCATACGGCTCCTGCCGCGCAACGCTCCAGTAGCGCAAATCTTCCAGCATGATTATCTGGGCCGATCGGGCGCAGATGACGTGATCGCCGTTGGAAAGAATGCGGAAATTATTCGCCATATAATGCAGCTTTGCAGCTTTGTTTTTTGCAGACATCAACATAGCGGTGTTTTATGCCCAAAGACGAAGCGCACGGCAAGCGCGGCGAGAACGCAGGGGAAAAATAATGACAGATGCTGGCTAGATTGAAGCCTTATTTGGCAGAGCCGTTACTGCATGTTTCGGGTGTGGGCCTGTTCATATTCGTCATTCTGGGCGGCAGCGGCAAAACGAGGGCGAGCCGCGGCTCTCGCAGCGCGCTCCATGGGTAGTCGCATTTCTGTTCGGGCTTCTCGATGGCTTTCGCTTTGCCTGCGCGCTGAATGAAATCGGCCTGCCCGACGTCGAGCTTCCGACCGCGCTGCTGACATTCAATCTGGGCTTGGAGGCGGGGCAGATCGCGATCGTAGTTTCGGCATTGCTCGCGCTGTCCGCGCTGCGCTGGTTAAAACCCGGTGTCGTTCAGCCATCAATACACATCACTACCTATGCCATGGCATTGTCGCATCGGTATGGCTGATAGAACGCATAGTCGCGGGAATTGCTATGTTATTATTGCGCGCTGTAAAAGACACTGCCTCGTCGCCCGCACCAATCCTTAAAGCCACCGCAGAACCAACGTCCTTGCCTCGTAACCAGCTTTGCGCCTAATGTAGATTACTCGCCAGCGCGCTTTTTTGGCTGAAGTATGGGACAAACCGAAAATTCGAACATCGCGAAAATGGCTAAATACGAATAGAGCGATAGGCAGCGGAGTATGGTATATTGGCGACAGATAACAGCGTCCGGAGGGATGCTTCGGGAAATATAATTGAATCGCAGGATATTGTCGCTGATAAGGCGCAGCCAACGACGGTTACCTATTCACAGTCCGGTGGTCTGCAAAAACGTCTGTTGGATCTGGACATATCGCTGGCCATCACGTCGTATCAATCCGGACTGCTATATTTGCTGGGACAAAATTCAAAAGCCGGACTGCATTTGCATGAATGTGCAATGCCGAAACCGATGGGCGTGCATTATGAAGCCACCGATAGCGGCGGTGGACGATTGCTTTTGGCCGGTGGCTATCAAATTATGCAATTAGAAGATGTGCTTGCCCCGCATGAACAAATAAACAACATGTTTGATCGCTGTTTCGTACCGCGCACCATTTATGTAACAGGAAACCTTGACGCGCATGATGTAGGGATTGGGGCGGATGGCGAACCGATTTTCGTAAATACGCGCTTCAACTGCCTCGCCTCCATAGATACCAGACATAGTTTCCGCGAGATATGGCGTCCAAAGTTTATCAGTGAGCTAGTGGATGAAGATCGCTGTCATTTGAACGGCCTTGCAATGGAGGGCAACCAGCCCGCCTTTGTCACAGCGGTAAGCAAGTCGGACACGATCGACGGGTGGCGCGATAGGCGGAGCGACGGCGGGGTCGTGATTGATGTCGCGAAGAACGAGGTTGTCTGTGAGGGGCTGTCGATGCCGCACTCTCCGCGGATACATGACGGGGAGCTATGGGTTCTCAATGCGGGGACCGGCGAATTGGGCATTGTCGAGGACGCGAAAAGCGGCAACGGCAAATTTGTACCGCGCATATTCTGCCCCGGCTTTCTTCGCGGGCTGGCATTTCATGGCAACTATGCTTTTGTCGGTCTGTCAAAACCGCGCTACGCTAGGTTTGAAGGGTTAGAGCTTGATCAGCGTCTACAAGATACCGACAGCGAACCGTGGTGCGGAATACAAATTATCGATCTGACCAAGAATAGCTGCGTTGACTGGTTCCGAATTGATGGTGCAGTGGCAGAGCTCTATGATCTTGAGGTAATAGAGGGTGCGGCCTGCAACATGTCTGTCAGCCCGGCATCCCCCGAAATTGCCAACTTGATCACTTATGACAAAGTGTGAGGCAAACCGTCCGTCGGTTATTAAGTGGATCTGCATTTTATTCATAGGTTCAAACAGCTACGTGCCATAACTGACAATTTCTGATCGCTGACTATTCAGACATCAGAAAAAGTTAACCGCAATGACTATTTCTTTTCAGGTTGCGGTTTTTTGAAAGGTGCGCCACGAGCGGACAACCATGGAATGGTGAAGCTTCCATACTTTGGAACATAAGGTCCAATTTCGCAATCAGGCGGAATTGCTGCTGAATATCTGCACTGAGGTCCATGCAGGGTTCGGTCACTAGGGGGTATAAAATGAACCGTTCGCTAACTTCGCTGCAGAAAAGTGCACTGAACCTGTTTACTCAAAACGAACAAGGCGCGGGTTCATTTGGTGGCCGAATCACCAAATGTAAGGGCAAGGCCGCCAGCATGTCGCCTATGATCGGGCAGTTGTTCGGAACTACTTCCTTGGTCACGGTGGCGCTGATGACCGTCACTCCAGCGGCTGCGCAATCGATCTGTACGGAAACCGGCGCGGGAACCAACGTCTATAATTGTTCTGGCACATCAACCGATCAGCAGGATTTGACCGACAACGGAGCAGCGACGGTCTTGGACGTAAACCTTGATTCTACTGTTATGGTGAGTGCATCCGGAAATAGCGGCGCATTTAATCTCAGAAGCGATAACGGGATCGATTTTGTCCAGGCTGCCAACGGCGGACCGATCACCGGACGCTATGATGGTATATCTGTTTCTAATAATGCCAGTGGCGATCTTTCGATTACGACGACAGGAAAGATAGAAGGCGAAACTAGAGATGGCATTCAGGCCGTTAATTACGGTGGTAAAATCACAATAGTTGCCGCCGAAACAATTGGCAGAGCTTCAGGAATCAGCGGCTATAACTACGGTAGCGGCGCGCTTTCCATAACGACAACCGATGACATCACAGGCGGTATACCCGGCGCCGGCACTTCGGGAATTAACGCAAGAAATTACGGCAGAGACGCAACCATTGATGCGCAAGGCGATACCACCGGCTTTGTCAACGGTATCTACGCAATGCAGGGGGGTTCCGGGGCCTTATCTATCACAACAATCGGAGAGGTCGAGGGCTTAACCGGCGACGGGATTGATGCATATAACAGCGGTACCAGTTTAACCATAAACGCCCAAGGCAACGTTGAGGGCGGTAATAACGGGATCAGAGCCAAAAACTACGGTTCGGCGGGCCTCACCATTACAGCTGGCGGTGATGTCACGGCCAGCCCAGACGGTTCGGGCGACGGGATTGATGCATATAATAGCGTCTATGATACTACTGCGTCCATGACGATAAATCAGTCCGCCGGTACAACTACGACAGGCGCAAATGGCATTGAGGCAAATAACAGTGGCGGATCGCTCACCATCAATGCGTTAGGATCGGTAATCGGCCAAGACGGCGATGGCATAAAAGCGTATAACGGACCCGGGGCTACTGATCTCGCAATTACGTCAAATTTGTCAGCTGGAAGCGAAAACGGTATCAGAGCGCAGAATACCGGAACAGGCGCTACCTCCGTAAATTCGACTGGAATTGTAGCGGGTTATGACGGAGCCGGGATAAGTGCCAACGGCTATGGCACTGATTTAACCGTGAATGCAGCAGACACCTATGGTTCACAGCGGGGAATTATTACAAACAATTATGGCAGCGGTGCGCTCACTATCACCTCCACTGGAACAACCACTGGTCGCACCAGAGGTGGTATCTATGCTAGCAACGCGGGCACAAGTGTTACAATAGATGCAGTAAATGTCTCCGGTTACAACAACGGAATCTATTCGTTCAACGTAGGTTCCGGACTTACAACAATCTCCACATCTGGAACTGTGGGTGCCACGAGTTACGGTAGCGCGATTAGATCCGTCACTACCCGTGACACAGGGACGATCATTAACAACAGTGGCACATTGAACATTCAGAGCCTCGCACCCACTATTTCCACCAATGGCGGCAATACTACGATAAACAATACAGCTACGGGAACGATCAACGGCGGTGTCCAGCTTCGTTCCAATCAACAATTCAGTAATATTGTTAACAATGCCGGTACGTTCAATGTCACGACCGATTCAGATTTCTTTTCCGCCAATTCTACCTTTAACAACACCGGGACTTTGCGAAACGTGGCTGGTACGCAGAATTTCAACGATCTGGATCAGTTGAACAACAGCGGCACCATAACGCTCGCCAACGGCGCGGCTAATGAAGAACTGGTTACGGCCGGCGACTTCACGGGTTCAGGCAATGGCAACGTGTCGCTAGACGTGGATTTTGAGGGCGCGGGAATATCAGACAAACTGTTGATCGGCGGGGCGGCGACGGGCGGCAACACTATTACCATTACCGATGTAACAAACGGCGCAGCAAATTTCGGGCGGGATATTCTGCTCGTGGATGCAGGTACCGGAACTTCGGCCACAGCCTTTACTTTGATGGGACAACCAACGTCGGGTTTCCTCAGCTACGATCTGAACTTTGATGCGGGCAATAATGATTTCTTCTTGTCAAGCTCGATCGGCGCTCCGGCTTTCCGTGTACTGAAATTTGCCGAAGGCGCGCAATCGCTCTGGCATCGCTCGGCAGATGCTTGGGCTGCGCAGATGGCTTCGCGCCGCGTCGATGGCAGTGCCGGTTTGTGGGTACAGCTATACGGTGCTAAATCGGACCGCAACGACAGCCGCAGCTTCATGTCCAACGCTTTCTCAACTCAGGTGGCAACCGACTACGAACAAGACTATCTGGGCGTTCAGACTGGTTATGATTTTGGCGGAAGCGAAAATGGCAGAGGTATTATTTTCGGCGTAACAGGCGGCTATCAACAATCCGACCTTAATTTTGATCGCAGCCGCGACGAGGTTGAATATCAAACATTCAATGTCGGAGGATATGTCGGCTATAATGCCGGAGGTTTCTACACCAACTTGTTGGCGAAATACGACTTTATCGATGCAGATGTAAATGCGCCCGATCCGGGCTATACAGCGGAGCTGGACGGTTCGGCCTATGGCGCTCTTCTGGAAGCGGGCTATATGGCGAAGGCCGGAAATTACTTTATCGAACCAAGTGCGAGCATTGAATATACCAAAACCAGACTGGATGATTTCAGTGCATTTAATGCGGATATCGATATAGATAAATTTGACGGACTTCGCGGTATGGCGGGCCTGCGGATCGGCGGTGAACATACGGATGCAGATGGCGAGGGTCTGACCTATTATGTCGGCGCCGATGTAGTTCATGAATTCAAAGGCGATGACGGTTTGATTTTCAGCGCAGGTACATCCTTTGTACGGATCAACAATCAGGAATTAGGCACCTTCGGCCGCCTGCAATCCGGGATAACATTGTCCGGTGCCGCCGGGTTCAGCGGATTTGCTGAAGCGAACATCGACACAGGTCGCGGCTATGAAAGCTATGGTGGCCGACTTGGAATAAAGTTCGCCTTTTAACGCTGCGGCACAATAGATAAAGCAGGTTCGAGCAGCATTTGCGAGACATCTGGCTTGAATGGCATCATTCAACATACTTTAACTGACCGATGCCATCGAAATTTAGCGTCATCTATCCTTTGATCGGTAGGTAATAGAACGTGTAATCAGCGACGGCCTGCTATCCATGCGCGCCGAACATCAGGGCGATCGAGATCGATATCTTGATCATCAGGGCGTATGCGTTGTCAATCGCATCGATATATTCTGTTCGGATCCGGCCATAGTCGGGGCTGTGTGCTTCCGATGAAGCGCCGCCTTCCGCTAGATCAAAATCGCCGATTTCGGGCGCCTCTACCGGATAGGCATCACGCAGCAAAGCTACAGCGTCGGGGATTCGCAGCGCGAAAACCATTTCCATAATGTCATCCCGGCTGATGTCGTTACGGCGCGAAAACGGAGGAATTTGCGCCGCGCGTAAAAAGATATGCTGCACCAGAGCGAGGCGCAGCGCATGGAGCACCCCCAGCGTCCGGCGACGTCCATCATCTGCCTGCGCAAACATATCTTCCGGCAGCAGATCGAGCAGGCGGCGCAACTTCAAACCATCGACGCGCAGCACCGTGGCCAGCTGGCGAAACGCTTCTGCACGATTATCCGAGGCGAGCCGCTCTGCAAGATCGAGACACGCGCGTTCGATTTTTGGTTCCGCACCGCGATACGGCCGCGTTGCCCAGAAAGCGCCGTTGTAAATCTCGCCATAGGAGCCAAGCGTTTTGATACTAGCCAGTTGATCTGATGATACGACCAGCTTGATCAGGCTTTGGGCGCGCGCTGACCGTTCGATCAGATTTGCAAAACGTTCCCTGTCCTCTGCTGTGGCCTCGCCCACGCCGGCAATGACATTCACTGGATAGCCCAGCTGCTGAAGCACCGCATTTTGAGGGATGGCACGGATGCGCCGCAGGCTGAGATCGCTTTGCGTGGCGATGTCCGATTGCCGCCGCGATTTGCGCGAACCGGTTTCAGGTAGCAGCGATAATCCGAAAGACATCAGCGCGCGGTTATAGCTTTCGTCGCGAAAATAACCTGCCTGCGTACGCCGGACATCACGGTAAAAATCGAGTGATGCGTCGACTTCGGAATAAAACGGATCGTCATTCTTACCATCCGATACAGCGCCGATCTGCACTTCGGCGATACGCGTAAGCAGCGCAAAGGCCAGATCGGGCGTGCCGAAATAGACATATCCGTCACCGCCCTGAAAACTGGCTTCATGGTCAAGCGTGATATTTTCGGCAGCAAATTGCGCCCGCGTCCAATGGCTCATAGGATAGGTCAGCCGGTCCGCTATGCTGGCAGGGTGCGCACCGCGGCCCATCGATTCCCCGTGGGTATTGAAGATCAACGCTGATACGTCTTGCAACCCGTGCTTCGCCATCAATTGCGCCATCCGCCCCTGAAGCCGCTCTATCGCAAGAGATGCCGGTATCTGGCCAAGAAAGCGGCCAGCATCCGAGAAGCCCGTTTGTATGGCCACCCGTCCCCGTGTGCGAGCATAATCGCGGTAAATCTCCTCACCCAGCAGTGCATCCAGGAACCGCCCGCCATGTTCAAGCGCAGTTTCGGTTTCGAACAGAGGCGATATATCTATCCGGTCTTCAATCCCGAACAGGCGCGCGAAATACAGCGCGGATAAAACAGTGGTCGGCTGTTCGCACTCTGCAATCAGGAGCCGTACCGGACTATCGGCATCGATATGTTTGATGATCTGGGCGATGGCCAGAAACTGGCGCACCGCTGTCGTCGTTTCAATTGCGAGATTTGCGAAATTCACCGGAATCGGCTTGGTACCGGCGATCAGATCGCGCAGTCCGCTTACCGCGCTGCGGCTTTCAAGGGCGATGTCGGTATCGGCCCCCAGATGCCGGCGGATGGCATTATGAAGCTGCGAGGCGTTTATCCGGAAATGAACCGTCCCGCATCCCAGCCCCTGTGCCTTCATCGCAGAAATGATCGGGATCAGTTTGCTGGCATCATCATCCGCCAACTCTTCCAGCGCGCTTTCAAGCCTTTGCAAAATGGGCTTCAGACTTGTGAGCTTAGCATCACTATCATCAGTGAGCGCATTCGCCACCGGAGACAGCGTTTCGGGTGTATCGAGATCAGACGAAAACGCCTGTATCATGCTATGAGTGTGCTGGATTGGCTTCTCCAGCATATCGATAACCTGCGATATGGTGTCATGCGTATCGCGTATTTGCGAAAGCTGTGCAGCATAGCGGGTCATCTGATTATGCTTTTCGATCAACCGGAAACGCAGCGATGTTGTCCAGCCAATGTCGGTTCGGCCATCCATGTCATAACCGACCCATGTCGCAAAATCGTAGAGACGCGGCCGCAGCGTGCGCCAGTGATCGGGATAGATTTCCGCTGCTGAATTCAATAACAAATTGGTCAGATCGGCCTGCGCATCGGCGGCGGTATTTATTGCGGAAAGAACCGCCGCGTGTTCATCATCAATCGTTGGTGCACGGCGCCCATCGTGCAGATCAAATTCGATATGCTTTTCCGGTTGCGCAGCTTGCTCTGCCAAATTTTGATAGCCAGCAGGGCTGATCAGAAAAGTCGGATGTGCGGTAAAAACACAGCTGAGCAAAGGCTTCGACCATATCTGTGCGAATTTTTTGAAATCACCACGCCCGGTGTTGGCAACCAGGCCGGAAAAGCTTTCATCGTTCGCAGCTCTGTCCACAGGCGCGACCAATTTGGTCAATCGTGAGGCACGCGATTGGAATGCCTTCGTTTCAAGCAGCTTTGCAGCGCCATCAACTGACCCGAGGTCAAGCTGGCCGCTTTCCAGTTCACGCGATATTTCAAATCCCAGCTGCGCCACCGGATTGGCCATCGGGCTGCTGTCGGTCAGCGCGTAAAGTTCAGCCAATCTCTCGATCAACCGCTGCGAATAGTCTTGATCTGGCATTATTTTACCTACGATTTTTCAGTATTTCTATTTGAGCAGCGCAGCCCCTTGCCGCAAGCTTAGCGTTGCACGCGTCCTGAACTATCACTGCCCATCAATTTTTCAACTTCATCGACGGTCACCCGTCCCGCGAAAGCCGCTTTCGTTCTCCGACACTCCCCAATCTGCTGCAAATGCAGGCTTCTCATTGGGCATCACCGTCAGTATCAAATACGTGTGAAATGCTGGAGGCCCGAGCCGGAATCGAACCGGCGTGCACGGATTTGCAATCCGCTGCGTCACCACTCCGCCATCGGGCCCCGTGTGGTAGAAGGCCGCGCATTAGCGAGTTGGCTGCTGCTTTGCAATCTTGTTTATGCCACGCGCGCTCCATCGTTTGGTGAATACTGCCTGCGAAATTTTGGCTTTTGTCGCTTTCGCCTTTCGCCTATAGGCTGCCCCCTGCGAAGTTCGCGGCGGGAATCGGGTATCGCCTTCGCCAACTTTCGGGTCGCTGAGTAACAAACCGGGATAGATGCAACCATGCCAAAGCCAGATTATGCCGCAATGCGCCAGGCGATGGTCGACAGCCAATTGCGCGCAAGCGGCGTGAACATGCCCACTGTCGCAGATGCCATGACGCGCGTGTATCGTGAGGAATTCGTACCGGCTGACCGCGGCTCGGTTTGCTATATGGATCGGTGCATCCCGCTGGGCAACGGCCGGGTAATGCACCCGCCGGTAACGACGGGGCAGATGTTGGAGGAATGCGATCCGGCACTGGGTGATAATGCTCTGCTGATCGGCGGGGCCACCGGATATGTCGCGGCGTTGCTCGCCCCGCGCGTCGCGCGCCTGACAGTTGTGGAGGAAGCAGAGGATTTGGCAGCGCAGGCGGTGCCTGTGATTGATGCGGCAGCAAATGCCGAATTGAAAATTGCGCCAATGAATGAAGGCCACGGCGCCGATGCGCCCTATTCGCTGATCTGGATCGAAGGCGCGATCGAACAGCTGCCGCAGCAGATAGAGGCGCAGTTGGCTGACGGCGGACGATTGGTTTGCGGCACGTTTGATGGGGCGGTTTCGCGGCTGTCGATAGGTATGAAGCGCGGCGGGGAACTTGCGCTGCGCAGCTTTGCCGACGCCGATATCCGTCTGCTACCCGGCTTTGCGAAAGCCAAAGCATTCACATTCTGATGACGTGCCGCGTGCCATTTATCGTGGCCGGCATGGCGGCGCTGTTTTGCGCATCGGCCCCGGCGCAGGCGGAAACATTGCGCGAGGCTTTGCTGAAGGCTTACCAGACCAACCCGACATTAGGCGCAGCGCGGCAGGGGCAAAATGCGCTGAACGAGAATGTGCCGATTGCAAAATCACGCGGGCGGCCAAATGCGCAGGCCGAACCTGTATATACCGAAAATGTGCTGGTGGATGAGGAAGCCTTCGTCATCCAGCGGCGATCCTTTACAGCGCCGGTATCCATCGCTGTGCCGCTATATCAAGGTGGCGGCGTGAAGAATGCGGTGCGCGCGGCCAAGACCCGCGTCGATGCAGGATTTGCAGGACTACGCGGGACGGAAAGCGCAATTTTTTCCGCCGTAGTGGCGGCGTATATGGATGTGATCCGCGATGAGGCCATTGTCGAGCTGAACCGCGCGCAGGTTGGTGTGCTGTCCGTCAATTTGGAAGCAACGCGCGACCGATTTCAGATCGGCGATCTGACGCGCACAGATGTGGCGCAATCGGATGCGCGGCTGGCATTTTCAGTCAGCAATCTGGAAGCTGCGCGCGCGAACCTGATCCGGTCAAAAGAAACATATATTCAACTCGTGGGAACGCCGCCGCGCGATTTGCAGGCACCCCCGCCGCTCCCCAATCTTCCCGATGCGCCCAATACTGCGGTTGATGTGGCATTGGACAGCAATCCGGATTTGATCTCCGCACGCGAACGGCGGGGCGCTGCCTTTTATGATCGCAAAGCGGCGAACGCGAACCGGCTGCCGAGCGTTAGCGCGTTTAGCCGCACGCAATATACCAATGCACTGGGATCGATCGACGGGCCAGACATCCCGACTTTCGCTCCGACGAACAGCGTCGTCACCAGCCAGGTGGGCGTGCGCGCCACCATCCCGCTGTATCAGGGCGGGCGGCCAGCGGCGCAAATCCGGCAGGCTCAGGCGCAATTGGGGCAGGCTATCGAGCAGGAAATCGCCGCAGAACGTGATGTCATTGCGCAGACGCGCAGCGCATATGCAAGCTGGCGCGCATCGCTGCAACTGATCGCATCGTCGCAGCGCGCGGTGGCGGCGAATGAATTGTCATTGGAGGGCACACGCGCCGAAAACACCGTCGGCAACCGCACAATTCTCGACATATTGAATGCCGAACAGGAATTGCTGAACAGTCAGGTTAATTTGGTGACCGCGCGGCGCAACGCCTATGTTGCTGGCTTCACGCTGCTGGCCGCGATGGGGAAGGCAGAGGCACGCGATCTGGGGCTGGACGGCGGGCCGCTATATGATCCGGTTGCTGATTATCAGTCGGTAGAGAATGCGTGGAATGACTGGTCGGCGCGCCCGGATCCGGTGGCGCGGTCGACGCGCACCATTGACTCACCGGCGCAAAAAGCCGAAATAAAGCCCCTGCCCGATTTTGGTCGGCGCATACCGGGGCAATAAAGCGCGCATTTGCGCATGGGGCCAAGAAGCTAAGGGGGCGAGGCAATGTCTGATACCGAAAATCAGCGCGGCGAACCATCGATGGAAGAGATCCTCTCATCGATCAAACGCATCATCGCCGAAGACGATCCAGTGGCGAAGGCCGCAAAAGCCAAAGCGGATTTCAGCAGTGCCGCCACATCAGCGAAACCGGCGGACAGCAAAATACTCGAATTGACCGAAGACGACGCCGTGACGCAGGCTGCAGCACGGCCAGCCGGCAAATCCGGCCACAACGTCACGGCATCCGGCGCGGCAGAACAGTTGCTTGACGACAGCAAAATCGCGAATCTGGCCAATCGCTTTTCCACATTGCAAACATTGTCTGAGCCCGGTGCCGCGCCGCAGATCGTACGTTCCGGCGAAACATCGCTCGAAGAATTGACGCGCGAATTGCTGCGGCCGATGCTGAAAGAATGGCTCGACACCAAACTTCCCGAAATCGTCGAAGCCATGGTCGCGCGCGAAATATCGCGGATCACCAAAAAGAACTGAAGGATTATCCGCTTGTAGGCTGATGGCTGAACGCAGGACCGATCATGCCTGCGGACCACAAAATAATCAGACTGCGTTCACTGAAAAAATCAGACCGCTTAGCAATAATGCGCCGATTGCGCTGATAATCTTTTCCATAGCTTTGCTCCGTAAATGCGCTGCCGGTATAAAGGCCGGGCGCGTAGTTGGTTTCTTTATAAGGTAACCTGAAATGGTTACCCGCTGTTGACTGTGCATGTGAGATAGGCTTTTCTTGTTGCACTGCAACATTATATACCGCCTATGAAAATGCAGTAATAACAACGACATTGTTCACTGTTTGGAAAGTTTTTTCTGATCCACCGTCTTACAAGCAACCGACTGCAATCCGCTGGTGCAGCCGCGAAAGCCGACCTGCGCGCGATAGCTTTTCGCTGCGGCAAAGCTGTTAGATGTGAGATTACAGCCCGTTTTGCGGCTGTGCGATTGGCCGTTGCCGGGCTGCAAACTCCATTAAAAAACCCTGCCAAAGCGATATGCCTCGGCAGGGTCTATCCCGGCGCTCCGTCGGAGGGGGGAGGAGCGCGCGGGATTGTTTGATCGGCAAAATGCCGAGTTATGTCTGTGCGTTTACGGCATCAACACCGTGTCGATTGTGTGCACAACACCGTTCGATGCCTCAACGTCAGTGGCTGTGATAATTGATTTGCCGCCCTTTGCATCGGTCAGCACAACATTATCGCCATCCATCGCGGCCGTCAGCGTGCCGTTCAACGTTGCGATTGTGGCTGTTCCGCCACCTTCTTCGATCAGCTTGGCAACGTCGGCTGCCTTGACATTACCGGATACGACATGATGCTGCAAAATACCGGTGAGCGCGTCTTTTTGTTCCGGCTCCATCAGGCCAGTAAGCGTCGCTTCGTCGACTTTGCCGAACGCGGCATTCGTTGGCGCAAATATCGTGAATGGTCCGTCACCAGACAATGTTTCGCCCAGCCCGGCCGCGGTAACAGCACTGACCAGTGTAGACAGATCTGCGTTGCCCTGCGCCAGTTCCACAAGATTTTGTGTTTCCACAACGCCGTCATCGGCGACTTCAGTGGTTTCTACTGTGTCGACATCACCGGCTTCGGGGGCCTCCGAACCCGCACAAGCTGCCAGCGCGAAAGCTGATACACCTGAAATAATAGATAGTTTTAGCGTTTTCATAATAAGCTCCTTTGTCGGGATGCGAGTTGCATCCGCAATTCTAAATATGGTCATCATCAGGCAGGCTTTCAATCAAAATAGCGTCACCTGTCCTAAATGTCGTAGCCAACCGCCGGGGTTGCGCGGCGGATGCTTCATGGTGCAAACGCTATATTCATGGCGAGACACCGGCTATCAACTGCGTTGCAACGCGCTGCGGCGGCATTGAATGACGTCAGCGATACGCCGCGCCTAGATGCCGAGCTGTTGGCCGCGCATGAACTAGGCGTGGGCCGGATGACGATGCTGGCACGCATGCCCGATTTGCAAGAACCGCCAGGGTTTGCACAGCTTATCGCGCGCCGATTGGCGGATGAGCCCGTGGCCTATATCACCGGATGCCAGCCATTTTGGGACATTGAGATCAAAGTTTCGCCCGGCGTATTGATCCCGCGCAGCGACAGTGAAACACTGATCGAAACAGCGCAGAGCCACTTCGCAGCGACATCGCCGCCGCGCCGCATCCTTGATCTGGGCACAGGATCGGGCGCGCTGTTGCTCGCGGCTTTGTCGCTATACCATGATGCCTATGGTGCGGGAGTGGATGCCAGCACGGCGGCGCTGGAAATTGCGCTAGAAAATGCGCAGCGACTGCAATTGGCAAACCGCTGCACATTTGCCGCGGTCAACTGGCGTCATGATGGCTGGGCCGATCAGGTAAAGGCATTGCACAGCGGCGCGCCCGCGCTGTTTGATCTGATCCTATGCAATCCGCCCTATATCCGCCAAGGAGCGCAGCTGTCAGCGATGGTAGACCAATATGAACCGCATGAGGCGTTATATGCCGAGTTGGACGGACTGGACAATTACCGGCGAATCATACCACAGATCCCGCAACTGTTATCGCCGCACGGTATCGCCTGTTTCGAAATCGGGTTTGATCAGGCGGATGCTGTGCAGCAATTGGGCGCGATTGCAGGGTTCGAAACCGCGCTGTTGCATGATTTGTCCGGGCAACCGCGCTGCATCACCTTGCGGCATGGTGCCTGCGGCCAAAAATCGCGAAAAACCTAGCAACTCAGGGCGATATATCCCGTGCTGCATATTTTACTTGGTTTTGCTGTCTCGCTCGCCTATCAAAGTGAAGTTCGTTGACTGAGCCTTGCAAATCGCTCCGCAACTGGCCGTCCTCCGCGACATGGTTATCCCTTCGAAGCAATACTGCTTCAGGCGTGTGTGGGCAAATTAGCTGAAAGACCAACAGACGAAGGATCGGGTCAGCATATATGAATAATCGTCAAAATAACCGCAGGCGCGGGCGCGGCGGCAACAATCGCCAGAACAACAACCGCAGCGGTGTCGATCATCAGAACCGGATTGATAACCGGGCACGCGGCAATGCCGCGCAGATGCTCGATAAATTCAAGAAGATGGCGCAGGATGCAAAGCATAATGATGACCGGGTGAACGCGGAATATTATTTCCAGTTCGCCGATCATTATTTTCGCGTGCTGGCCGATTTCAAGGAGCGGCAGGAAACCAAGCAGGAAGAGCGCAAATCGCGCGATGATGATCGCGATTCAAACGATGACAATCGTGGTGACAATCGCGGTGACAATCGCGGCGATAGTCGTAGCGACAACCGTAACGATAGCCGCAACGACAACCGCAACGATGATAAAAATCGGCCACGCGGGCGGCAATCTTCCAGCGATAACGGCGCGGAAAATGAACAGGACGAAGAGGCGAGTACGCCCCGCAAGGAACGCAGCGCCAAGCCGCGCAGTCGCCGCAAAGACGCCGACAGCGATAGCGACAACAGCAAACCTGCCAAAACTCGCGCAAAACGCAGCAGCAAATCGGATGATGAGGACAGCATTGATCTTGCTGCCCTGCCCCCCGCAATTTCCGCTGATGGCGGCGATGATACAGACGCTGGCGATAGCGAAGAGCCAGCGGGCAAGCCCAAGCGCAAACCCCGCGCGCGCAAAGCGAAACCGGCAGACGACGACGACAACAAGGTCGCAACTGCCGCAGAATAGCACGGGTTTCCGCCAGCTTTCACGCTGTTAAGGTTAGTGTAATAATGTAACTTTTAGGTCTGCCCCCATAGCTATTCAGCGAGGGGAAACAAGATGCGGCACCTGAAATTCGTGACGATCGGGGCCGCAATTACGCTTCCGTTTGCAGCCAGCGGCACCATCGCCCAAAATGTGGCGCTGCCCGGTGAAGGCAATGCGCAGGGCGACGTTTCCGTCACCATCTATCAGAACGGCCAGTCGCTGGTGCAGGATGTGCGCCAGATGAACCTGCCTGCCGGACGGTCGAAGCAGGAATTTCCTGATGTGTCCGCCAAAATCCGCCCCGCGACGGTTACGCTGTCCGGACCGGGAATTGGCATCGTCGAACAGAATTTTGACTATGATCTGCTGACACCTGCAAAGCTGATGGAAAAGGCGGTGGGGCAGACCGTAACATTGCTGCGCACCAATCCGGCAACCGGCAAGGAAACCCGCGTGCGCGCCAAAGTGCTGGCGGCCAATGGCGGCGTGGTGCTGCAAATTGGCAACCGGATTGAAGTGCTGCGCGATGATGGCTTGCCAGTGCGCGTGATCTTTGACCGCGTGCCACCCAATATGCGGGCACGGCCCACTTTGTCCGTGACGGTTGAAGCACAAGGCGGCCGCGTTCCCGCAACGCTCAGCTATCTGACGCCCGGGCTAGGCTGGACCGCCGACTATGTGACGCTGTTCGATGACAAGACGAAAACAATCGACGTGCAGGGTTGGGTGACGCTGACTAACAACACTGGCACCACTTATGATAAGGCCAATGTGCTGCTGGTTGCCGGCGACACAAACCGCCGTGGCGGCCGCAGCGGCGGGTTCAGCTTTCCGGCAGGCACGATTGATCAAGCAGGAACCGAAAGCAACGACCGCGAAAAGCTGGGCAATTATTATCTCTATCCGCTTGCCGAGCGCACGACCATCGCCAATGCGCAGCAGAAACAGGTCAGCTTTCTGGACGTAAAACGCGCCCCTGCCCGCAGCACATATGAATATGTAAATGGGTGGATGCGGAGCGCCAATTCGCCGGTAAGCGCGTCATCGGTTCTGAAATTTTCAACATCGCGCAGCGGCGGTTTGGGCGATCAACTGCCGTCCGGCACGATGCGCGTCTATATGCGTGACAAGCGCGGCGATCCCCAATTTATCGGCGAAAGCCGGATCGATGCCACGCCGATGGGCAGCGCGATGTCCATCCGCACCGGCAGCGCGTTTGACGTAAAAGTAAAGAGCGTTGTGACCGAGCGAAAGCGGATCAATTCGCGCCGCTGGCAAACAAGCATGAGCTATGAGATCACTAACGCGCAGGCCAAACCGATCACGCTGGAGCTGTCACAAGCCGGGCTGTGGGGTGATGTGCGGGTAAAATCGGAAAGCCTGCCCAGCACGCGAATTTCCGCTGACAAGCTGGAATGGAAAGTGCCGGTTGCAGCGAACAGCAGTACTATTGTGACTGCGACCTTTGATAGCCGCTATTGATATGCTGCGGGCGGCAACGGCCCTGCTGCTGGCGGCGATGGCAATGCCTGCCGCTGCGCAGACCATTGTGGTTTCGGAAAACACTGAGAATATCTCGCTGACTGTATACCGCGCACCGGCGCGCGGCGAAGCGCCGATCAATAAAAATTGGCCGCAAGGATACGCGCTGATCACCGAGACACGGACCGTTCAGATACCGGCGGGCGAAAGCATCATTCGGTTTGAAGGCGTGGCCGAAGGCATGTTCCCCGAAAGCGCCATCGTCACTGGCCTGCCCCAGGGTGTGCGTGAAAAGAACCGCGATGCCCGGCTGCTGTCGCCTGCCGGATTGGTCGATGCCTATCTGAAGCGCGAGGTGACCATTCGCCGCACCAACCGGGCGAGCGGCAAAGTGACCGAGAGCGAGGCTATTATCACCACCGGGCCGAATGGCGTGATCCTGAACACCGGCGACGGGTTTGAGGCGCTGAGCTGTTCGGGTATGCCCGAACGCATGATATATGGGCAGGTGCCAAATAATCTTTCAGCCAAGCCCACTTTGTCAGTCATCACGCAAAGCGACCGCGCAGTGACAGCGCAGCTGACGCTCACATACATGTCGGGCGGATTTGACTGGGAAGCAAACTATCTGGTTCAGATGAGCGACGACGCCAGCATCGCTTCGCCGAATAAAGATGACGCGCCTAAAGATAAAGCCAGCCTTTTCGCATGGCTGACGTTGGCAAATGGCGGCAATCAGAGCTTTAATAACGCCAACACCATGGCGATCGCTGGCGAACCGAACCGCGAGCGGCGCAAGGCCGAACCGCGCCCCACTGGCGGTGCGTTGCAACTGAAATGCTGGCCGATACAGCGGACCGATCAAGTGCCATACCGTGGGCTGCACCAGTTTCCCGGCGCAATTCCGGCGCCTGCCAGAGCAATGAGCGTGATGGGAGAAGACGCTCTTGATGAAATTGTCATTTCAGCGAGCAGACGCTCGCGCAAACAAGCGGCACCGCTGGCTGTGATGAAAGCTGTGCAGGAAAATCTTGGCGACCTGAAATTGTACCGCGTCCCCGAACGTGTGAATGTAAATGCCAATGGGCAAAAACAGGTCGCGATGATCACGCAGCCGGATGCCGTGTTTGAACGGCTATTCATAGCAAACGTAAATGATTTCGGCGAAGAGAGCGCGCCGATGGCTATTATGCTGCGCGGCAAGAACGACAAGGAAGGCGGGCTTGGTCTGCCGATGCCATCGGGGCAGGTGCAGCTGTTCGAACCCAGCGCCTATGGCCCTTTGCTCGCTGGCGAGACGACGCTAAATGACCGCGCTGTCGGGCAGAAAATTGAACTGATCGTAGGACGCGCAAGCGACGTGCGGATGACCGTCACCAAATTGTCGGAGAAAAAGCGCAAACAGAAATGGCGCGTTAAGTTGTCCAATGCCCGAATACATGATGCGCGGGTGGAAATTGAACTACCCAATCAGCTATCGGGCCGGCGGCGCGGCATTCGCAAAATTGATGGCGTGCCGACTTGGATTGGTATCATCCCGGCGAATGAAGATGTGACGTTCGATTATACCGTGAAGCTGGCCAAGACCGATTAGCAATGCTGAGACCGCGCGGCGGCGTTATTCGGGCGGCAGCGGGCGCGGATTGAACTTTTCATCCAATGCCACAAACGTGAAAAGGCCCTCGGTGACTTTCACTTCCTCCTGCCCCCGGTCGCGCGTGGCGATCACTTCGATACGGATGCCCATTGATGTGCGCCCGCGCCGTTCAACATGGGCATAGACGGAGATAATATCGCGAAGCAGAATGGGCGCGATAAATTCCATCGCCTCGATAGCGACTGTTGCCGTTGCGCCTTGCGACGCGCGGCCCGCAACGATGCCGCCTGCGATATCCATCTGGCTCAGCACCCAGCCGCCGAAAATATGGCCGTTGGAATTGATGTCCTTTTGCGCCGGTACTACGCGCAGGATCGGATCGCGCGGTTCGTCATGTTTAACCATCAGTGATTTTCGCCTTCGTTAATTCGGTCATCTACAGATTCATCATGGCCCGTCCCGCTCGACAGGAATACCAGCCCCATCAAAGAACCCGTCAGCATGATCGTGGCGAGGATGGCCCCTGCCGTCGCGATATAGAAATGTATTGAGATAAACCCATGCTGAAAATAGAAAAAAGCGAGCGCCGCCGCTGTAATTAAAAGCGCCAGCCCAAACAGCCAAGCCATCAGCCGTTTATATCTGCCCCACGCAAAACTGGCATAACGCGGGTCTTCCAGAGGAGATTTTTCAGTCATATTTTGTTCCGCGCATCCCTATGCTATAAGGTAGGCCGAATGCAAGATGAATACCGTCATTGGGCCGGTGGTGATTAGGGAGAGAAGATACATGACAATCGCGAGAATACTGGAAAATACCACGGGACATATTCATCAGGTTTCCGCTGGCGATACCGTTGCCGATGCTGCTGCAAAACTTGCGGAATTTCGTATTGGTGCTGTGCCGGTTACCAACGACGGTGGGGTGGACGGCATATTTTCCGAACGCGATTTGATCTATGGTTTGGCGCAACATGGCGCGGTCATTCTGGAAAAGCGGGTCAGCGAAGTGATGACTGCCCCCGCCATCACAGTGACAGCAGACACGCCCATCCTGTCCGCATTATCAATGATGTCAAAGCGCCGCATTCGCCATTTGCCCGTTGTCGATAATGCCACACTCACTGGATTCGTATCGATCGGCGATCTCGTCAAATACCGGATTGAAAAGATCGAGGCTGAGGCCAATGCGATGCGTGATTATATCCAGATGGCCTGATTATCTCGCCGCTATATGGTCAAGGCGTTCCCGTTCCAGGTGAAAATACCACGCCGTCGGATGTCACGATATCTTTTTGTGCCGGCGGAGGCGTAGCTGTCGGCGCTGGATCAGGCATTGGGGCCGATGGCTGAACCTGTGGCTGAACCGGAGCCTGCGTCGGCATTGCCGTGCCGGGTTGCTGCGTTGGTGCAGGGCCGACGATAAGAGGCTGCCCATAATTTGGCGCTTGAGGATTATACTGCGCATTCCAATTCGCCAGATCAATCTCGTACCGCGCATAAGCATCGTAGAAATCAAGGAATACCCGGTCGATATCATTCAGCCCGCCGATGGCATAATTGCGGAACGCTTCACGTTCAATCGGCAGCGCACTGACTTCGCGGGATTTGGCAAGCGCGGTGTTACAATATTCAGCGTTCACCGCTGGCAATGCGAAATAGTTATATAGTTCGGTTGATTTGCTGTCGCGCACACGATTGCTGTCGGCACCATATTTGTTTCGATATTCACGGTCTACATTCGCATTCACGATGCGCAGCGTGTTTTTGTAATTCTTCAACATGCTGTTGTAATTGGTGATGATCTCATTCCAAACGGGACCGCGGCAATTCAGCGCAGCCACATTTAACGCAACGCGGAAATTCCAGATATGTTCTTCCGTCGTCAATCCCCGGTTCGGCGTTATGCGAACGCCATCTGCACCATAGGCTGGCAACACAGTGGATGCAGCGGCACCGCCGGGGGGGAGCGGAACGCGCGGCGTGACAACTGGCGGAGGCGCGGTGGAGACCGGAGGTGCAGGCGGAGTACATGCAGCAACAGCCAAAATGCCAAACGCTGCCAAAATTTTTATTAGTCCGCTCATTGCTAAATCTTCTCCTGAAACATTCTATGCGACTCAACACTATCTCTTGTAAAAAATCTAGTGGCTAAGTCGGCCAGTTGGTACCTTGGCCGGTTGGCCTGCCAAAAGAAAGGGCCGCCAAAACTGACGGCCCTTTCATAAAACTTGCAAACTTAATCAGCAGTGAAGCAGAACGCCTGACTGCGATTTTATGATCAACAGATCAATCGTTGCTACCCATAAAGCTGAGCAGGAACTGGAACATGTTCACGAAGTCGAGATACAGGCTCAATGCGCCGAGAATTGCCAGCTTGCCGATTGATTCATGACCGCGAAATTGCAGATACTCGCTTTTAATCCGCTGCGTATCATAGGCCGTGAGCCCGGCGAAGATAAGCACACCGGCAAAGCTGATAACCCAGTGCAGCGTGCTCGACGCGAACCATATATTAGCCAGCGACGCGATAATTAAACCGACTACGCCCATAATCAGGAAGCTGCCCCAACCGGACAGATCCTTCTTTGTAGTGTAGCCCCACAGGCTGAGCGCCGCGAAAGCCGCAGACGTTGCAAAGAATGTCTGCGCGATCGATTCGCCGGAAAACCGCAAGAAAATGCTCGACATCGAAAGGCCCATCAACGTCGCGAATCCCCAGAAGAACGCCTTCAATGTGGGTTCGGACAAACGGTTCAGACCGAAGCTCATCACAAGAATCGCCGCCAATGGTGACAATACAACCACCCATTTCAGCAATCCGCCTTCGAGCCACATTGTCTGCGCAAATTGTGTCTGTGCAAACAGCAAGGCCACGATGCCGGTCAGCAGCACGCCCGATGCCATATAGTTGTAAACTTTCAGCATGTGCGAACGCAGGCCAGCATCAATCTGAACCGCCTCTTCACGCCGCGCATCTGCGGCTATACCGCCAGATGATTGCTGTTTCTGTGGATCAAGCCATTCAGCCATAACCAATAAACTCCTCTTGGATAACGGCACCATCGCCGTCTGATGCTGATATCGCGGCTTTGCATCGTAATTTCAAGTAAAACCGAACGGCCGCTTTACTGATTTTTTACCAGAAACTCCGCCAGATGCCGCGCTGCGATACAGACTTCGCGCCAGCATATCGTGAAATCGCTTTCATCCCCGGTATAGGGATCAGCAACCTCATCCCCCTCGCGCCCGGGAACGAAATCCATCAACAGCTGTATCTGCGCCGGGCCATCACCGCCCATTGCCTGTAAATCGGCAAGGTTGCTGCGGTCCATTGCGATGATTAGATCATATTCCAGATAATCGCGCATGGTCACCTGCCGTGCGCGCAATGCAGATATATCAACATTGCCTTCGCGGATCGCCGCGGCCTGCGTGCGCGGATCAGGTGGCCGTCCGACATGCCAGTCGCCTGTCCCGGCTGAATCCACATCAATATGCATGCCGCGCGCTTCCGCCTCAATGCGCAGCGCCGCCTCCGCCATGGGGGAACGGCAAATATTCCCAAGACATACAAATAAAACCGAACGCATGAGAAGGCCACCTTTGCCGCTTGCCAAGTTTCCGCGCGGTGCCTACTCCGGTTTCTGGACAGAGCCAAGCGGAGAGAGAATTTTATGGCAGCTACCAATACTGCGCAGCCCGGCGTAGCGCAAAGCAACGCCACAGGTATGCCATACGGCACACCGGGCTATCGCGGCTATGTACTGTTTACTCTGACGTTGGTTTATACGCTCAATTTCATCGACCGGATCCTGATACAGATCCTGTCTGAGCCGATCATCAACGAATTTTCGCTCACCGATTTTCAGTTCGGATTGTTATCCGGATTTGGCTTTGCCCTGCTGTATACAATTGCAGGCATTCCGATCGCGCGGCTGGCCGAACGGGCAAACCGTGTACGCATCATCGCGGTCAGCATCGTCATCTGGTCAGTGATGACGGCACTGTGCGGCATCGCGGGCAGCTTCCTTGCGCTGCTGGCGTTCCGTGTCGGCGTCGGGATAGGGGAGGCCGGGCTGACACCGCCGGCAAATTCACTGATCGCCGATTATTTCCCCCCCCGCAGCCGCGCCCGCGCTATTGCCATTTTCGCAATGGGCATCACGCTCGGCAGCGTTTTGGCCGCCGCATTCGGTGCGCCAATCGCAGAGGCGTTTACATGGCGGGAAGCGTTCATCATTCTGGGCGTTCCCGGCGTGCTGATCGGCGTGCTGGTATGGTTTTCCATCAAAGAGCCGCCGCGCGGCTATTCCGATCCGCCGGGAACGCCGCGTTTGGAACCGACAGGTTTTGCGGCGACGTTAAAAGGGCTGCTATCGAACAAAAGCTATTGGCTTAATATCGCTGGCGCGGCAACATCGGCATTTACTGGCTATGGGCTGGTCGCATTCCAGACGTCATTTTTCGTGCGTAATTTCGAACTCGATTTATCGCAAGCCGCAACGCAGCTTGTTATACCGCTTGGCATCGCTGCTTCATTCGGCGCGTTTGCGGGCGGCTACCTTACCGAAAAACTCAGCGGGCGGTTCGCCACCGCGGTCGCCTGGTTACCGGGGATCGGCCTGATCGCCAGTGTTCCGTTTTACTGGTTCGGTTTCAGCGCGCAAACCCCGATGGCCGCGTTGGTGCTGCTGATCCCCGCCGGAATATTGCATTATCTCTATCTCGGCGCGCAATATACCATTTGCCAAGGCGTAGTGGATGCACGGTCGCGCGCCACGTCGATTGCCATCATGCTGTTTGCCGCAAATCTGATCGGCTATGGCCTTGGCCCGCTGGCAGTTGGCTATCTCAGTGATTTATACGCCAACGCCTTTATCGCCGCGTCATCCTTTGCGGACGACTTAACACTGACGCAGTGCAAGGGCGATGCCGCCGCATTGGCGCAGCAGATTGGCGCAGTGCAGGCCGCTGTGTGCAAACAGGCCAGCGCGGAAGGCATTAAACAGGCGCTGCGCCTCACGGCATGCCTGTTTGCGCTGGGCGGTGTATTCTATCTGTGGACATCGAAAACGCTGCATAAGGATATGGTCGCAAAAATGAATTGATATGCGGGCTGCAGTTTCCAGTGCGATCAAAGGCATTTAATCAGACGATTAAATTGCGCTTGACGCTCACGACAATCGGCTGGCATGCTGGGCCGAACGAATTTGATACAACGCAAATGGAGTAATTTATGTCGCTCGATGAACTGTCCCGCACCGCGTATAACGAGGATCACGAAGCGTTCCGCAACACCGTGCGGCAATTCATGCAGAATGAAGTCGCGGCCAATGCCGATAAATGGCAAAAGGCCGGCGTCGTTGAAAAGGCACTGTGGCCCAAGGCTGGCGAGCTGGGCCTGCTCTGCCCCACGGTTCCGCAGGAATATGGCGGGCTGGGACTGGATTTTGGCTACAATGCCATCGTCGGCGAGGAGGCCGCCTATACCGGACAGGTGACAACCGGTTTCACGCTGCAATCCGATATCGTCGTCAACTATATCATCCAATATGGCAGCGAGGAGCAGAAGAAGGAATGGCTACCGAAACTGGTATCGGGTGAAACGATTACTGCGATTGCCATGACCGAACCGGGGACAGGATCAGATCTGCAATCAATGACGACGAGCGCCAAGAAAGACGGCAATCATTATGTCATCAACGGCAGCAAAACCTATATCACCAACGGGCAGAATGCCGATCTGGTGCTTGTTTGCTGCAAGACCGATCCCGATGCCGATCCTGCATGGAAGGGCGTGTCGATCGTGCTGGTGGAGGCGGACCGCGAAGGTTTCAAACGCGGCCGCAATCTTGATAAAATCGGGATGGATGAAGCGGACACTTCAGAGCTTTTCTTTGAAGACGTCCGCGTGCCGATGACCAATTGTTTAGGCGAAGAGGGCAAAGGTTTCATCTATCTGATGAGCGAATTGCCGCAGGAACGGCTGTCTATCGCAATTGGCGCGCAGGCATCGGCGCAGAAATCCTTCGATCAAACAGTGGAGTTTGTGAAGGACCGCAAAGCCTTTGGCAAAACTGTGTTTGACTTTCAGAACACAAAATTCGTGCTTGCCGATCTGAAAACCAAATTGCAGGTGGGCTGGGCACATGTCGATTGGGCGCTGAACCGCCATTACAAAAAAGAGCTGACGCCCGAAGAAGGCGCAGCGGCAAAGCTGTGGCATACTGAGCTGCAATGGGAAGTGATGGACAAATGCCTGCAACTGCATGGCGGCGCAGGATATATGAATGAATATCCCATCGCCAAAAGCTGGCGTGCGGCGCGCGTGAACCGCATTCTGGGCGGCACGAACGAGATTATGAAAGAGCTGATCAGCCGCAAACTGTAAACGGGGAATTAGCATAAGAAAAAGGCGGCGCCGGTTCATCCCCGCGCCGCCTTTTTTATGTCTGCACTAATTCGCTTTGCGCTGCGGCCTTTCGATCGAGCCGCAGCGCAATAGCGTAATTAAAAGTCGATCTTGGCCGTCAGACCCATCGTGCGGCGTTGGCCGTAGAATGTGCCATAGGTGTTACCAAATGGCAGCAGCACCGCAAACGCGTTCGAGATATATTTCTTGTCGAGCAAGTTACGCGCCCAAATCCGCAAGCTGAGGCTTTCGGAGAAGGTCACGCCCGCTGCTGCATTCATCAGGAAACGTTCCGGAATAACCGACAGGTTAGCGGAGTCACCAAAGAATGAAGACTGCCAGCTGCCGTCTACCCGTGCGAAATAATCATTATCGCCGAAGGTGCCGTTATACTGAAGCCCGGCGGACGCCTGCGTAGGCGTGGTGCGTTCGATATCATTGCCGGATACGTCACCGCCACTGTCGCAAACAACATCACCGCATGGCGGGCCGAATGCAAAGTCCGAGCCGCGTCCGAACCGGAAATCCTTTGTGGCATCGGCATAGCTGCCTTCGGTATGCGAGAATGTGGCATCCAGCGTAAGATTATCGGTTAGGAACACATTCGCCGCGACTTCGATTCCGTAAACTTCCGCATTGCCGAGATTCTTGGTAATCGATGCCGAGTTCGGGTTGTCGAGATCGTTTGGAGCATTAATCTGAATGTCGGTCCAATCGGTATAGAAGGCTGCGACGTTAAAGTTCATGCGACCGTCAAACGCATCGCCCTTGAAGCCCAGCTCATAAGTCCAGTTATATTCCGGATCGAACACGAGATTGTCGTCAACGACCACGCCGTTTTCCACAGTTGGCAAAGCGGTAGGATTGAAACCGCCCGATTTCGCGCCGCGAGCCACAGTGGCATACACCATCACGTCATCGTTCAAATCGCGCTCCAATGTTGCGCGGGGAGTGATTTCTTTGAAGGTCTCGCTGAGCGTGATATCTCGCCGCACATCTATCGACGTGATTTCGGTCTCTGCATACCGTATCTCACCACCGATGCGCGTCATACCGTCGCCGGAGGTCCACATAAGTTCGCCGAACACAGCTTTTACTTCTGTATCCGTGCGTTCGTTGCCCAACAGGAAAACAAATCGGTTCACGAAATCATTTGGCTCATTTGCAGCGCCCACCAGCGGCACAAAATCATTCGCATCGGTGATCGGGGCCAAGCTGATGCTTCTGAACGTGTTCCGGTCCCGGCCTTCGGAATAGAATGCGCCGATCGCGCCACTAAGATTGTTGCTGCCGCTGTAGGCCAGACGCAGTTCGTGACTGTCGTAATTGATATCGCCAACTGGTGTGACCTGGAAATTACACAGGCCGGGAATCAATGTGCCGCAATTGATAGGATCGGGTTCACCGCTTGTCCCGATATCGACATTGCCGGTGATATTGCCGAACAAATAGCTGATATTGAAACCATCACCGAAATCATACCCGGCCTTTGCGCGGAAGATACCTGTTTTAGAGTATGTTCCGTAGCTACGCGGATCTACCAAAGCGCTGTCCGCCGGTGCCGGAAATTCGCCGCAAATCAACGGGAAGACTGTGTCCGGAAAGCCGGGATTGTTATTGTTGGAGCGCGGTGCGCCGCAATTGGTAATCTCACGCAAACCATTATCGGTTGCTGTGATATCGTTGGGATCAAGGATACCGCCAATGCCGATCGGGTCAGCCCGCGAATTGACGTCACCGATGTAGCGCGATGCCCGCGCTTCATTCTTCTGATTTGAATGCGCGTAGGAGACTTCGAATGTCAGGCCGTCTGTCGGCTCGATAATTGTGGACAGCGTTGCGGTGTAATTTTCGTAACCACCGATATTGCCTTGGGTTCCGCGGCCAATATCCAGATTTGCAAACGGATGGGCATTATCCCATGTGCCGTCAAATTCTGAATAGTTGAAAGAACCGGCAACCGCCATCTGGTCATTCGACACATTAATAAATGCGCTGCCATCAAGGCGCTCGTCGGTGCCGACTGTCGCTTCGATCTCGCCGGAAATCTCGCCGGTCAGCTTCGCCTTTTTCGGTACATAGTTGATCGCACCGGCAAAAGCGTTCCGCCCGTAGCGCGCGCTTTGCGGGCCTTTAACAATCTCGACACGTTCCAGATTGGATGTGCCGACATCCACCGCCCATGCACGCGGAATATAAATACCGTCGTAGAATGTCGAAACATTGGTTTCCAGCGCAGTGACACGCGACTGCGCCTGTCCGCGAATAACCGGAAGCGCAAATCCGCCGGAGAAGCTTTCAAAGCTGAAGCCCGGTGTGAAGCGTGCAACATCGTCCAGACCCTGCAGGCCGCGCTTGTCAATTTCGTCTTCGCCAAATGCGGTGATCGCAAGTGGAACATCCTGAATGCTCTCTTCGCGGTTACGCGCGGTTACGATGATAACGCCGTCATCAACAGCGGCGTTCGCCTCTGATTGTGCAACGGCCATGCTGGGCATCGCTGCCCCGCTGGCTGCAACGGCGATAGCGATTAAGCTGACTTTAGGTAAAGACATGGTTTGCAATACTCCCTGAATAGTGAACGCAGAACGGAGTGTGCTTTTGCATTATCCCCGTTTTAATCCCGACATGTAATCTAGGCGATTGGCACCGATTGTAGCCACGTCTGTTTCGCTTAGTCGCCTGTCGGATAGAATCGCCCCGAACATCGTCTGGCACAATGATCGCGAGAGCCGAAATGTAGGCGCGGCCTTTTTTCGATGATCGCTTCATACACGCAAAGCAGCGATTGGCGCAGGCGCACGGGCCTATCTGCAAATTTGCAGAACGACGGTTTCCTACTTAACCTATTTGGTTATTTTTATGTCGCAGTTAAGGAGACTAAAAAATATGACAAATAGCGTAGAAAATTTGATTGAAGACGTAATCGCCCGTGAAGGCGGATATGTGAACCATCCGGCCGATCGCGGCGGGCCAACCAATTGGGGCATTACGCGGGCAACCGCACGGCAACAAGGGTTTACTGGCCCGATGCGCGATTTGCCGCGTGATGAAGCTGCCGATATATACCGGCGGATTTATTGGATCGAACCTAAGTTTAATGGCATCGCGATAAGCGCGCCAAAGCTCGCGGAAGAATTGTTTGATACCGGAATCAATATGGGCACGGGAACGGCAACGGGCTTCCTGCAACGTGCGCTCAATGCCCTGAACCGTAACCAGCGCGACTTTGCCGATCTGGCCGTAGACCGGCGCATTGGGCCAGTTACGCTCAACGCGCTCAGAGCGTTTCTGAAAAAGCGCGGACCCGACGGCGAATCAGTTCTCATCAAGGCGGTAGAGGCGCTGCAGGGCGCGCATTATCTGCGTCTGGCGGAATCCAAGCCATCGCAGGAGGCATTTGTCTATGGCTGGCTGCATAACCGTATCGGTCAATTGGGGGTATAGAATATGGCAATTATCGAAAGCCTGATCGGCCCTATCTCCAGAATAATCGACAAGATCATTCCCGATCCCGAAGCCCGCGCAAAGGCGAAGCTGGAGCTGCTTGCGCTTGAAGGCCGGCAGGATATGGAGCTGCTGAACCGTCAGATTGCGGCAATTCTGGCAGAGGCGAAATCGCCCGATCCATGGACCAGCCGGGCGCGGCCCAGCTTTTT
>ENA-ORXU01000779-ORXU01000779.1-marine-metagenome-genome-assembly--contig:-NODE-779-length-32842-cov-7.202716_pt1 | contig 32842 bp, 28 predicted proteins | sample MGYA00237869_ERZ511484 | MGnify/ENA metagenome assembly ERZ511484 | reverse complement strand
CGACCACTTCGTGCACCTGAAGACCGACGAGCCAGCGAAGGACCGGACGCTGCTGCTCTCGACGGTGCTCGCCGACGACATCAACCTCGGGCTGACCCGGATGGCCGACTCGAGCCCCGGCGCGACCTACGACCGACTGTCGTGGCTGCAGGCGTGGCACGTGCGCGACGAGACCTACACGGCGGCTCTGGCGGCGCTCGTCAACACGCGGCTGGCGAACCCCTTCGCCGCGCACTGGGGCGACGGCACCACGTCGTCTTCGGATGGACAGCGCTTCCAGACCGGAGACCGCGGCCAGGGGGCCGGGCAGATCAACCCGCGCTAAGGCAGCGCCCCGGGGCGCTTGGTCTACACCCACGTGTCCGACCAGTACGCCCCGTTCAGCACGCGGCTCATCAACGTCGGCGTGCGCGACTCGACCTACGTGCTCGACGGGCTGCCGTACCACGAGTCGGACCTCAGGATCGAGGAGCACTACACCGACACCGCAGGGTTCACCGACCACGTCTTCGCGCTGATGCATCTGCTCGGGTTCCGGTTCGCGCCGCGGATCCGAGATCTGAAGGACACCAGGCTGTACGTCGGGCGGGACGCCGCGACGTACCCGGAACTGAGCGCGATGATCGGCGGCTCGATCCAGATCGACCGGATCAGGGATCACTGGGACGAGATCCTGTGCTTGGCCACCTCGATCCGCACGGGCTCGGTGACCGCGTCCCTGATGGTGCGGAAGATCAGCTGCTACCCGCGGCAGGACGGTCTGGCGGTGGCGCTCCGGGAACTTCGCCCGGCTCGCCACTCCATCCGCCCGGCACCGGGGAACGGCACCTTGTCGTCCGCCGGCGGGCAACGCTTTCCGGCTGATCGATTGCCTCGATTTTGCCGTGTCGACGCTCGGGGAATTTCGGCAGGTGTCATGAAATCGCCTTTCCGACGAGTTCAGGGGAGACATCCAATCTAGCTATCGGGAAGGCGTGTTATCGATAGCTATCGATCAGGTGATAAGGGTGCGTCCATGTCAGTCGGTGTGCCATTACGTTATGATACGTAACGATACACATGATCGGGAGATGAGAATTCGTGGGCAGGCGAGGGGTGTCACGCCAGGCGGTCGAGGAAGCTCACGATGCGTTGGTCGCCGCCGGGCTCGTGCCTTCGGTGCGCACGGTGCGCGAGCGGCTCGGCGATACCGGCAGCCTCACCACGATCGCGGGGCACCTGCGAGCGCTGGAAATCGATCGCGCCGATGGCCCGGGCGTGTCGCTGCCGGATGCGCTGGTACGCCGACTCGTCGATGGGGCGGGGGAGCTGTGGCGCGATGTCACGGCTGCCGCCGACGCTCAGGTCGAAGCCATCGACGAGGCTGCCGACGCGAAGATGGCCACGATGCGGGCCGAGAGCGACGAGGCCATGGCGAGGGCGGCGTCGGTGAGCCACGAGCTGGGCGCGGCACGCGCGATGATCGCCTCGCTGGAGGAACAACTGAAGCGGTCGGCTGCCCGTGTCGAACGCCTGGAAGCTCAGCTCGACGCGGCGCGTGGCGAGACCCGGGCCACGGACGAGAAGGCCGATGCGCGGCGCAAGGAACGCGACGCGCTTTCGCACGAGCTCGATCTTGCCCGAGCCCAAGCGTCGGCCGAGCAGGCCAGCTCGAACGCACGACAAGCCGAGCAGCAGAACAGGATCGGACAATTGCAGGCGGCGATCGAACAGGAACGAGCACGACGGGCGCACGAAACGCAAGCGTCGGGTACGCGCATCGAAGAGCAGGCGGCACACGCCAACGTACTCGCCACTCGGCTTGCTCGCAGCGAGGAACGACTTTCTGCAACCGTGTCCCTAGCGGAACGGAACGAACGGCGGGCGGTGCACAGCGAGACCGATGCTCGGCAGGGCGCTCGGCGGTACGAGCGCGCGATGGCCGAGCTCGTCGACAGCCGGCGCGCGGATCTGCTCGCCTGCCACGAGCGGATCGATCAGCTGAGCCGCACCCTCATCGAGGCCCGCCTGCCGGAGCCTGAAGCCCTGCAGGCGCTGCCGGCGACGGAGCTCCAGCTCGGGCTTGCGTTCGATGATCCTGCCGATGGCGAGCGACGAGTGGACGAGCGGGACACCACGATGCCGTCATGAACGCTCGGCGCAACCTCGGCGTAACCTCGGCGTAACCTCGGCGTAACCTCGGCGTAACCTCCGGGCAACCTCGAGGAAACCCCGAGAAGACAGAGCGACATCGATGCCCGCCGGGCCATCGGCGGCGGGCGAGGGCGTCGAGCCTGCCGCGGGGCGTTTCTGACAATCCGCGCACGTCGAGCACGATGCCGCTATGTTGACTCCGTCGTGCGCAGGCGCACGACGGAATCAGGCAGCCCGCCTGTGGAGGAGCGGAAGATGTTCGATCGGATCGCTGCGAATACCGAGGTGCTCGGACTGGCGATCAGCGTCTGCACGCTTCTCGTCTGGATCGCCTACGCGCAACTTCTCTACGCAGGCTTTCGCCGTCAGCGTCGCCCGAGCTTGATGCTCAATCGGGGTCACGGTCGCGGGCTCGATGCCCTGTGCGTCGTCGGCAACATGAGTGCGGAAGGAATCTTCGTGCAGTACGTGATCGCCGAGCTGGAGACCGACGGTGACACGGTGCGCATGGATATCACCGATCGGCGGACGTCGGCCGACGGCGGCGACAGCGGCAACGAGGACGATCGAGGCGGTCGAGACGATACCGACGATAATGCATCCTCGGCGCGTACCACTTCGGTACTTTCCGAACTGACCTACCAGGGACCGCTGCAGTCGAACGGCACGTTCCATCTCGGCTCGTTCGGGCATCTGATCGAGCGGCTGCTCACCCAGGACGGGCGCGAGGAGCCGCTCGCCAAGCGCGGTGATACCCAGACGTGGCGGTTGACGGTGCGTTTGATCGCAAGCTACGGCCCGGAGGACCGCCCGGTCGGTGCCGAGCGCACCTTCCGTATCACCTCCTCGGTCGGTGGCGTGGCGGTCGTGCCGGACACCTGGGACACGCGCCGGCTGTCCTCGCGCGCGGAGCGGCGCGAACTCGAGCGCCTGGTCCGCCAGATCCATCAGGGCGAGCAATCGGCGATCGCCGCCGGGGAACGGGTGACGGGACGCGACAGGGTGGAGCCATCCGGTCCTGCGAGGTGACCGTCCGATCGCGGTGCACACGGACGGCACGGAGCATCCCGCGCCCGGTCGGGCCGGGGAGGAAATAGGGTATGATTCCAGAGCTTGTCTCATGGCTATCCCACACTCTTCAACAGGCAGGGAGCCGACGCCACGGAACCCCGCACACGAGAATGACACCCGGCAGTCGAATGCGCGATCTCCTCCAGCGGCCGGGCAGTGTGCTGGACGAGTGGCTCGAGGCACAGCGTCGTGCAGGCGTGGCTCGTCCGGACCTGATCGACGAAAGCCAGCAGCGCGAGGAATCCGCGCAGTTGCTGTCCCTGCTCGGTGGTGCCCTCGCCGACACCCTGCCGGTCTTCCCCGACGACCCCGCCTGGGACGAACTGCGAACCTATCTCGACCGGCTGGCAGAGTCGCGCGCCGTCGATGGTTTCTCGCCGACCGAAACCGCACGGCTGATGCTCACGCTCAAGGACGTCGTGTTCAAGGCCCTGCGCGACAAGGTGCCGCAGGTGCCCGCCGATGCCTGGGCGGACTTCGACGAGCTTACCCGGCTGCTCGATACGCTGGCGCTGTACTCTTCGGAGGTGCTGCAACGCTCTCGCGAGGCCATCATCGAACGCCAGCAGCAGGACATGCTGGAACTTTCCACGCCCGTGGTCCAGCTGTGGGACGGTATCGTCGGAGTGCCGTTGATCGGCACGCTCGATTCGCGCCGTGCCCGATTGGTGATGGAGACGCTGCTCGACAACCTTTCCGAGACCAAGTCCAGCGTGGCGATCATCGACATCTCGGGCATTCCCACGGTCGATGCCCTCACGGCGCAGTACCTGACGCGCACCGCCGCCGCGGTACGTCTCATGGGAGCCGAGTGCATCGTGTCGGGCATTCGCCCGCAGATCGCCCGCACCATCGTCGACCTGGGCGTGACGCTCGATGGATTGCCGACTCGTGCGACCCTGGCCGGTGCGCTGGCCCTGGCCTTCGAACGCACCGGGTGCACGGTCGAGCCGAGCGCCTGAGTCGGCCCATGGCCCGTGTCCCCATCCTGCGCATCGGCGATTGCCTGGTGGTGACGGTGCATGCCGATCTGGACGACGGCTCCGCGGTCACGCTGCGGGACGACCTGGCTGGCCGGGTGGCCGCGATCTCGGCCCGCGGTGTGCTCATCGATGTCTCGGCGCTGGACGTGGTCGATTCCTTCGTCGCCCGGATGCTCGGTGACGTGGCGCGCACGGTGTCGATACTGGATGCCGAGACGGTCATCTCGGGTCTGTCACCGGCGGTGGCGATGACGCTGGTCGAGATGGGGGTGACGATCCCGCACACGCGCACCGCGCTCGATGCGCAGAACGGTCTTCGGCTGCTGGGCATCGTCATGGCGCCGGTACGCGAATCTGTCCGGTGCGACTGACCGGCGAGGCCGACCTGGGGCGGCTGCGGCGGCGATTGCGCACGCTCCTGCCGAACGCCTCTCCGTTCGTGCTGACCCGCATCCTGACCGTGGCCAGCGAACTTGGCCGCAATGTCTTGGTGCACGGCGGCGGCGGCCGCTGCGACATCCTGCCGCCCGCTCCGGACTTGCGACTGTTCCGCCTGCGTTTCGCGGACGAGGGACCCGGCATCGTCGACATCGAAAGAGCACTCGGTGACGGCTATTCCACCAATGGCGGGCTCGGGCTCGGGCTCGGGGGTGCGCGCCGGCTCAGCGAAACCTTCCACATCGACTCGGCGCCGGGGCGGGGCACACGCATCCGGGTGGCTCTGCCGTGCTGAGCCTGCAGGCGAGCGACCCCAGCGCGATCGGCGAGGTGCGACGCACCGTCGACCGCATGGGGCGACTGGCAGGGCTGGATGGCGAGTCGCTGGGGCGCCTGGGCCTGGCCTGTACCGAAGCGACGGAGAATCTCGTGCGGCACGGTGGTGGCGGCGAGGTGCTGGTCGGCACCCGCACGATCGAGGGGCGCCTGACCGTCGAACTGCTGGCGCTCGATCGCGGGCCGGGCATCACGGACATCGCCGCGGCGCTGGTCGACGGTCATTCGGGTGCGGGTACCGCCGGCTGCGGCCTGGGCGCCCTCGGACGCCTGTCGGACGGATTCGACCTGCACAGCGTCGCCGGGGCGGGAACCGCGCTGCTCGTCCGGGTGCGCTCTCGCGCAGCAGGACCGTTCCGTCCCATCCGGCAGGCGCGCGCCTTGCTGGACGTCGGCGCGGTGCGAGTGGCGCTTCCGGGTGAGCGTCGCTGCGGCGATGCGTGGAGCGCGCTCGTCGAGCCTGGCGCGCACGCACTCTGCCTGGTCGACGGGCTCGGTCATGGGGACGCGGCCGCGGACGCCGCGGATGCCGCCCTGTGCGGGTTCGGCGACGGTGCCGGCGCGCGGCCCGCCGCACGCCTGGCCCTGATGTCGGCGGCGTCGCGCGGCACGCGCGGCTCGGTGGGCAGCGTCGTGACCTGCCGGCTTGCCGCCGGGGGTGAGGGGCTGACGTTCGAGCACGCCGGCATCGGCAACGTGAGCACCGCGGTGCACGGAGCCGGCCGAGAACCTGACGGGCTACCGTCGATGGCGGGCACGCTCGGACGTGACGATTGCGTTCTGCACACGAACGGCGGCACCTTAGGGCGCCGCGACCTGATCATCATGCACAGCGACGGGCTGGCTACGCCGGATCCCTTCACGCGCCGGGACGGACTCGTCCGGCGCGATCCCACGCTGATCGCCGCGGTGCTGTACCGCGACGGTGCGGATCGGACGGACGACTGCGCGGTCCTGGTGGCCCGCGCCTCGTCGTCGAGTACCACGTCCGTGACGGACGCACGCGCATGAGCGATCCCTTGCTGACGATCGATCTGAACGACGAGGCGGCGGTGGTGCTCGCGCGCCGTCGCGCCCGGGAGATCATGGAAGCGATGGGCGAGGGTTCCTACCGTCAGGTGCGCGTGGCGACCGCGGTGTCGGAAATCTCCCGCAACGCCTTGACGCACGCGCACCGCGGCCGGGTGGTGTTCGAGCTGTCCGAAGGCGCGCCTTGTCGGTTGGTGGTGCGCGTCACCGATGCCGGCGGGCGGGACGGCTCGGCGCGTACGGCCGCAGCCCTGGTGCGCTCGAACGAGGTCGATGGGCAGGCCCGGTCGCACGGTCTGGGCATCGCGCGACGACTTGCCGACCGGTTCGAGCATGATGCCGACGATGAGCACGGCACATCCATCGCCATGACGTTCGAGCTGGGCGACGAAGCGTGCGATCCGGGCAGGGTCCGAGACCTGCGCGCCAGCCTGCCGCGGCAGCCGACGGTGGCCGACGCCGACGAACTGCGCCAGAACAATGCCCTGCTGCACGCCTCGCTCGCCGAGGCTGAGGCGGCGGTCGCGACTCGCGAGGAGCTCCTGGCCGTCGTGTCGCACGATCTTCGCAGCCCGCTCGGCGCCATCGTCACCAGCGCGGAGGCGCTCGAGTACGCAGAGGTGGGCGGCGAGGCGGGCGAGTTCGTCGACACGATGCGGGAACTGATCCTGAGTTCGGCACGGCAGATGGACGTGCTGATCGGCGACCTGCTGGACTTCGCCAGCCTGGCGGCGGGCACGCTGGCGGTGGAGCTTCGCTCTTGCGATGCGCGCGAGATCGTGCAGGCCTGCGCGCGCGAGGCAAGCTCCGTTGCCGCGTCGCGCGACCTGACACTTGAACACGCCGGGGATTCGGGACCGGTACTGCTTTGCGACAGGGGCCGGGTATTGCAGATCATGTCGAACCTGGTCGGCAACGCGATCAAGTTCAGCCCCCCCGGTGGCCGGATCGTGCTGGACGTGCGTCGTGATGGCCGTCTTGCCCGCTTCAGCGTGCAGGACTCCGGACGCGGCATGTCGAGCGAGGAGATGGCGCACCTGTTCGAGCGCCACTGGCAGCAGGATCAGCGCGATCGGCGAGGGATCGGGCTCGGCATGTCGATCGTCAAGGCGCTGGTGGATGCGCACGGTGGCGAGATTCACGTGGACAGCGCACCGGGAGAAGGCACACTGGTGCGCGTCGGGTTGCCGCTGGAGCGCGTCGGGTAGGGATGGCTCGAACGGCAGCGAGCGCCTTTCGGGAATCGAAGAACGGACGCTCGACGTTCCTGGCACGGCTCGAACGCCGACTCGGCGAAACGAGAGCAGAAGCATCACGAGCTGTGCGCAGATCCCTCCTCGGCCTGGCCGTCACTGCGAGACAGTGCCTCGTTCAGCACGTCGAACACCCGCCTGACACGCCGATTCGTCCTGAGCTCGCGGTGCGCGACGAGCCAGAGCTCGAAGCGTAGCGGCTCGAACCCGCGTATCACCGGACGCACGCTCGGGTCCGACCGACAGATCTCGTCCGGCAGGAGGGCGATGCCGACACCCTGGCGGACCAGTTCCCATTGGACGACATGGCTGTCGGAGATGGCCACGAACTGTTCCGGCGACAGCTCGACACCGTGTCCGCGGCAGAGTGCGATCAACGGTGCGTTGTCGGACGAGCCGACGAGGGCGGCGCGTCCGAGCGTCTCGACGCTCAGCGGCTCGTCGAGTGTCTCCAGGTAGGCTGATGCCGCGTAGAATCCCGCGGTGATGTCACTCACCCGTTTCGCGATCAGATCGCGCTGGACGGGGCGAAAGGCGCGGATGGCGATATCCGCTTCACGACGCCCGAGATGGCTCGCGTCATCGGTCGAGACGAGTTCGACACGGATACCGGGCTCGAGACGTCTGAGCCTCGCCACGATCGGTGGCAGACCGTAGGCGGCCATCATGTTCGTGGCGGTGATGCGGACGCTGCCCGCGAGATCGGTCGACTGCGCCGAGGCGCGCAGCGACAGTTCGCTGGCCGCCACGCCCATTGCCCGTGCCTGCTCGAGCAGCTCCAGCCCGCCGGGCGTCGGCTTCAGACGGTTGTCGACGCGTTCGAACAACGCGATGCCGAGTTCCTTCTCGAGCGCCGCGATCTGCCGCCCCAGGGTGGGCTGGGTGGTGCCAAGCGCGCGGGCGGCCGAGGACAGCGAGCCTTCCTCGATCGTGACGAGGAAGGCTCGCACGCGATTCCAGTCGAAGCGTACCGAGCGCCAGTCCATACCGATCCGCATACCGGGGTTGCACTGCCTGGCATGTTACTCCCGTGCCCGGTTCGCTAGCCTATCCATTGTTTCGACAGGGAGGCGAGGGCGGTGAACGAGGTGCAGACGATTCCGGTGCTCGATGCAAGGCTCGGTAGCTGGCATGTGTCGGTGCGCCGTGATCCGCTGAGCGCACACGAGGTTCGCCGCCGTTACGACCGGGTTGCGGGCGGTTGGCAGCGCACCCTCACCCGACTCGGCGTGCCGAGCGCCTACGAGAAGCTTGTCGGCGAACTGCTCGGCGACGGCTCGCTCGCTCGGGGGGAGGGGCCGGCACGGGTACTGGACGCAGGCGTCGGCACCGGCGCGATGTCGATCGCCCTGGCGCAAGCGACGGCCGCTCCGCTCTCTCTGCACGCGCTCGATCTCTCGCCGCACATGTTGCGTCGCGCCGGTACGACGCTGCGTGAGGCAGGGCTGGAGCCGGTGCTTCATCAAGGCGATGTGCGTAGCTTGCCCTACGACGACGGTGTGTTCGACATCGTGCTCGCCGCGCACGTTCTCGAGCACCTCACCGATCCGATGCCGGCGCTGCGCGAGATGGTACGGGTGCTGCGTCCCGGCGGACGTCTGCTCGTCTGCGTCACGCGTCGCTCCGGCCCCGGGCTCTGGGTGCAACTTCGATGGCGGACTCACGCCGTCGAGCCCGGGACCGTCGACGGTTGGCTGAGCGGTGTCGGACTTGGCGATAGAAACCGCACGTCGCTCCGCTACCGTGCCTCCTCATCCGAGGCGAGTGTCGCGTACATCGGCACGAAACCGCACGCGGCGGCGTGACGGCCCGATGCCGTCGCGCAGGCCGCGCCGGTTCGAACACCTTCCGCCACCAACCACTACCCATGAGAACGACACGATGACCACGACACTCGATAACCCGCGTTCAGTCCGGTTCTGGAATCGGATGGCCCCCCGTTACGCGAGAACACCCATCGCGGACGAGGCCGCCTACGCCGAGAAGCTCGCGATGACGCGGGAGCTGTTCACGCCCGATACGCGCGTGCTCGAGTTCGGCTGCGGCACCGGCGGGACGGCAATGCTGCACGCGCCGCACGTCGCGCACGTGCACGCGATCGACGGCTCGGAGAAGATGATCGACATCGCGCGCCGACGCACGGAGACCGATGGGATTCGGGGCGTGAGCTTCGAGACGTCGAGCATCGAGGCCTTCGACCCCGGAATGCGGCGCTTCGATGTCGTGCTCGGACTATCCGTCATGCAGCTGGTGGACGATCGTGGCGCGGTCATCCGCAAGGTGCACGAGCTGCTGCGTCCCGGTGGGCACTTCGTGACCAGCACGCCCTGCATCGCCGACGTTCTGCCGGCGCTGCGTTTCATCACATCGCCGCTCGGGGCACTCGGACTGATCCCGCCACTCCAGGTGTTCACGTCAAAGGAGCTCGTCGACGACCTGGTCAGCGGCGGGTTTCGCATCGAGCGCCGTTGGCAGCCAGGCAAGAGGAAAGCCGTGTTCGTCGTCTGTACCGGACAGGACGAGTCCGGGCGAGCACCGTGATCCCGGTCACGCGTCGAGCGGCTTTGCCGAGTGACCCGAACGGGCCACTGGCCGCGGCCGATGTCGGAATCGCGATGGGAACCGGTGCGTACGTCGCCGTCGAGAGCGCCGGCATGACGCTGGTCAAAGGGGATCTGAACGGCATCGTCAGGGCCCGCAAGCTGGCGCGGGCGACGATGAGGAACATTCGCCAGAACCTCTTCTTCGCGTTCGCCTGCAACGGGCTCGGCGTACCGGTGGCGGCCGGTGTGCTCTATCCGGTGTTCGGCCTGCTGCTCTCGTCGATGATCGCGGCCGCGGCCATGAGCCTGTCCTCGGTATCGGTCATCGCCAATGCGCTCAGGCTTCGCGCGATACGCCTGTAGGCAGGGCATGACTCGGGGCCCGGCCCAGCGTCTCGAGCAGCGCCGACAGATCCTCCAGCTGCCCGGCGATCAGGCTGGTCACGCCCGAATCGCGCTGCACCGTCCCGAACACGCCCAGCAACCGCGCACCGATCGCCGCTGCCCGGAACCGCTCCACCACCGCCGGCCACACGATCACGTTGACCGGTCCGTGCTCGTCCTCCAGCGTGATGAACATCACCCCGTTGGCGCTGCCCGGACGCTGGCGCATCGTCACCAGGCCGGCGATGCGCACCAGCCGTGCGTCGCAGCGTGCCTCCCAGCTGGACGAGGGGACGAACCGGCGCGCCGCGAGCGTGTCGCGCAGCAACGCCAGTGGATGGCGGCCGAGCGTCAGGCCGAGGCTGTGGTAGTCCGCGATCAGATCCTCGCCCTCGGTGGGGAAGGGCAGCGACAGCGTCTCGGGCTCGGCGGTCGACGCGCCGGCGAGCAGCCCGGGCAGGCGCTCGGTGCCGAGCGCTTCCCACTGCGCGCGGTGGCGGTGTCCGGACACCTTCGCCAGCGCGCCCGCCTCGACCAGTGCACCCAGGTCCCGGCGATCCAGACCGGTGCGCGCGACGAGCTCCGGCAGGGTCTTGAACGGTCCACCCGCGTCGCGCGCGGTGAGCACCTGCGCGATGCCGCCGGCACTCAGGCCGCGCACCAGTCGAAGGCCCAGCCGCACCGCCGGCTGCCGCTGCGACCCGGCGCCGGGCGTGGCGCCGGGCGTAGCCGCGTACGAGGCGCGATCGTCCCCCGCACGGGCGACGAGCAGGTGATCGCGCTCGCTCCGGTTCACCTCCACCGGCAGGACGACGACCGCGTGCCGCTTCGCATCCTGGACCAGCGCGCTCGGGCTGTAGAAGCCCATCGGCTGGCTGTTCAGCAGCGCGCACAGGAAGGCGGCCGGCTCGTGACACTTCAGCCAGCACGACACGTAGACCAGGTGGGCGAAGCTTGCCGCATGGGATTCGGGAAAGCCGTACTCGCCGAACCCCTCGATCTGCTTGAACAGCCGCTCGGCGAACTCGGGGTCGTAGCCGTTGGCCAGCATGCCGGCCACCACCGGTTCGCGAAAGCGCCGCATCTCGCCGGCCTTGCGCCAGGCGGCCATGCTGCGCCGAAGCCGGTCCGCCGCGCCGCCGTCGAAGCCTGCCGCCACCATGACCAGCTCCATGACCTGCTCCTGGAACACCGGAATGCCGAGCGTGCGCGCAAGGATCGGCCGAAGCTTCTCGTCCGGGTAGTCGATGCGCTCCATGCCGCCGCGTCGCGCCAGGTACGGGTGCACCATGCCGCCCTGGATCGGTCCGGGCCTGACCAGCGATATCTCGATCACCAGGTCGTACCAGTTCACGGGGCGCATCTTCGGCAGCATCGCCATCTGGGCGCGCGACTCGATCTGGAACACGCCCACGGTATCGGCGCGCCCGATCATCTCGTAGGTGACAGGATCGTCCTGCGGCACCGTGGCCATCGTCCAGCGAACGCCGCGCACCCGGGAAACCAGCTCGAACGCGCGCGCGATCGCCGACAGCATGCCCAGCGCCAGCACGTCCACCTTCATCAGGCCCAGGGCCTTCAGGTCGTCCTTGTCCCACTGCACGATGGTGCGCTCGGGCATGGCCGCGTTCTCCACCGGCACCAGGGTGGACAGGTCCGCATCCGAGATCACGAATCCGCCGGTGTGCTGCGACAGGTGACGCGGTGCGCCGAGGATCTGCGGCACCAGCCACAGGAAGCGCTTGATCCGATGCTCGCCGATGTCGATGCCGAGCTGTTCGAGACGCTCCGGCATCAGTTCCACGCCGTCCCACCAGGCCAGCGAGCTCGACAGCGCATCGATCAGGCTCCGATCCAGCCCCAGCGCACCGCCGACGTCCCGGATCGCCGAACGGCGTCGGTAGGTGATGACCGTGGCCGCCAGCGCTGCCCGGTGACGGCCGTACTTCTCGTACAGGTACTGGATGATCTCCTCGCGCCGCTGATGCTCGAAGTCCACGTCGATGTCCGGCGGCTCGTCGCGCTCGCGCGAGATGAACCGCTCGAACAGCAGCCGAGTGCTGCCGGGATCGACCGAGGTGATGCCCAGGGCGTAGCAGATCGCACTGTTCGCGGCCGACCCCCGGCCCTGGCACAGGATGCCGCGCTCGCGTGCCACCGCCACCAGGTCGTGCACGGTCAGGAAGTAGGACTCGTAGCCGAGCTCCGCCACCAGTTCGAGCTCGCGCGCCATCTGTGCGGCGATGTCCGCCGGTGCGCCGTCCGGCCAGCGGCGCCTGGCACCCTCGGCCACCAGCGCTGCCAGATGCCCGGTGGCCGTGCACCCTGCCGGTACCACTTCGCGCGGGTAGCGATATCGCAGGGAGGAGAGATCGAACGTGCAGGCCGCGGCGATCGCCGCCGACCGGCGACGGGCATGGGCCGGGTAGAGGCCGCGCAGCGTGTCCAGGCTGCGCAGGTGCCGCTCGCCGTTCTCGTCCAGGCGCCGACCGGCCTGCTCGATCGTGCAACCGTGACGGATGCACGTGACGACGTCCTGCAGCGCCCGCCGGGCGCGCACGTGCATGCGCACGTCCCCGGCCGCGGCCAGTGGCAGGCCGTGGCGGGCGCCCATCGCCTCCAGCCACGCCAGATGGTGCTCGTCGTAGGCACCGACGTGCAGCTCGAGCGCGATCGCCGAGCGTGACGACAGCTCCCGCACCCAGCCGAACCGGTGCTCGATCGCTTCTCGACGGGCCGGCGAACCGGGCGGCACCAGCAACATCGGTACCTGGTCCAAACAGGCCGCTTCCAGCAGCGCATCGCTCACCCGGTATTCCCCCTTGGGGGCCGCACGGCGCGCCTTGGTGATCAGTGCGCAGATCGACTCGTAGCCACGAGTGTCCGCTGCCAGCAGCACCAGCCGACAGCCATCCCCCAGTGCCAGCTCGGTACCCACGATCAGCTTCAACGTGCAGCCGGTGTCGGCGCGAAGCTCTTCCAGTCGCACGTGCGCACGAACGATCCCTGCGAAAGAACATTCATCGGTGATCGCAAGCGCTTGATACCCCAGCGCTACCGCCTGCTCGACCAGCTCGCCCGGACTAGAGGCACCGCGCAGGAACGAGTAGTTCGACAGGGCGTGCAGTTCGGCGTAACCCGGGTCCGTCGCCCTGTCGGCTCGCGAGTAGCACGAGCTGTCTGTAATTACAGTGATTGATTGCACGTGTTCACGTTCGTTTTTCACACGGTTCCGGTGCTTGCGATTCCAGCATAACTGTAAATACAATCAGCCCGAAGCGAATTGCCGCCATTGATCGAGGTGCCCATGGTCGACCGTCACGTTTTGCCACCGATGCCTCGTCAGGCGCGCCCTCTTTCGACCACGGCAACGAGATGTCCCCGGCCTTGGCATGTCATGGATCGGTGCGTACCGTGACGGTGACCGCACTCGATGCGTTGCTGAGCACCCGCACCGACATCCGCCGGGGCCAGGCCCCGTGCGAGACGCTGCCGGCCCGCTCCAGCGGGTACGCCCCGCTGGATGCCGCGCTGCCGGGTCGCGGCTGGCCGACCGGCGCGGTCACCGAGCTGCTGGTCGAACGGGCCGGCATCGGCGAGCTGTCCCTGCTGCTGCCGCTGCTGCGCACCCTCACCGCCGACGAGGCGCTGGACGTGGCGCTGGTGGCGCCGCCCTACACGCCGTACGCCCCGGCACTGGCGAACGCCGGCATCGCGCTGGAGCGCCTGCTGATCGTCGATCCGCCGAGTCCGAACGACGGGCTGTGGGCCACCGAGCGACTGCTGCGCAGCGGCCGGTACGCTGCGGTGCTGCTGTGGGCCGCCCGCACCACGTCGACGCGCCAGCGGCGGCTGCAACTGGCCGCGGTCGACGGCGGCGGCATCGGCATCGTGTACCGGGCGATCGAGGAGGCGGTCGATCACTCGCCGGTCGCCCTGCGGCTGGCGCTGCGCAGCCAGGCCGGCGCGCTCAGCGTCGCGCCCGTGAAGGTGCGCGGCGGGGCGGGGCGGGCCATCGCGCTGGATCCGCAGCTGTTCGACGCTCCGCAGGGCGCGCCCTGGCCGATCGTGCACCGGACGGCGCGGGTTCGCGCGCCGGTGGTGCCCCTGCATCCGGGCTGATCGATGCCGACCTCCCGTCGAGCGGCGCCGGCACTCTGGAGCGCGCTTCGCTACCCCGCGCTGCCGCTCGAACGGCTGACACTGGCCGATGACGAGACGCGACCGCATGCCGTGACCTGCCAGCAGGGCCCACGGCGGCTGGTGCTCCAGGCGGACGGGCGGGCGATCGCGCTCGGTGTCGTCCCCGGACTGACGCTCTCGGGCGCCCGCGCCATCGCCCCGACCCTGATCGCCGTCGAGCACGACGCCGATGCGGTGACGGCGCGTCTCGACCAGCTCGCCATCGGGGCGTACCGCTATTCCTCGCGCGTCTCGCTCGTCCCCCCGGATGCGGTGCTGATCGAGATCGGCGCCAGCCTGCGCCTGTTCGGCGGGCTGGGCGCGCTGCTGGCCAGGGTCAGGGAGGAGGCGGAGGCCGATCGCTCGGAAATCCTGATCGGCACCGCGCCCACGCCCGGCGCGGCGCTGCTGCTCGCGCGCGCCGGTGACGAACGCCCGGTCAGAACCGGATCGGCCCTCGGGTCGGTCCTCGCTTGCCTGCCGCTGGCACCGTTGCAGCTGGACGAGCGCATCGGCAAGGGGCTGGCCCGATCCGGCATCCGCTCGATCGGCCAGTTGCTCGATCTGCCGCCGGCCTCCCTGTCCCGGCGTTTCGGGCACGCTCTGGTCGACACGCTGTACCGGCTGGACGGGCGGTTGCCCGACCCGCAGAGGCCGGTCGCCATTCCCCCCGCGTTCGAGCAGGCGGTGGAGCTGCCGCTGGAGGCTTCGTCGACCGGTGCCCTGAGCTTCGTGCTGCGCCGTCTGGTCAGCGCGCTGGCGGGGTTCTTGAGGGCGCGCGACCTGGGCGCCGGCGAATTGACCGTCGTGCTGCGCCATCGTCGGCGCGTCCCGACGCGCGTCGTGCTGCGGTTCAGCGAACCGACCAGCGACCGGGAGCACCTGGGCCGCACCGCCGAGGAGCGGCTCGCGCGCACGGTGCTGGCCGAACCGGTCACCCACCTGGCGCTGGAGAGCGACGTGCTCGCCGCCGTGGATCGCGATGCGGTGACGCTGCTCGATGCCGCCGGGCCGCGGCGCGCGAGCCGCGCCGAGATCGTCGATGCGATCGTTGCGCGATTCGGCCAGGAGCGGGTCTACACCGTGCGAACGATCGACGAGCATCGGCCCGAGACGAGCTGGGGTCGGATGAGCAACCCCGGTACCGGAACGACGGCGTCGGTAGCGTGGCCGGCCCGACCGCTGTGGCTTCTCGACCGGCCGGAAAGAGCAACCGCGGCCCTCGAGATAGCCAGCTCGCCGGAGCGCATCGAGACCGGCTGGTGGCAGGCGACGACCGATACGCGGCGTGACTACTTCGTCGCGCGCGATGTGAACGGAACGCACTACTGGGTGTTTCGTGATCGGGCGGATGCGACGGGTGCAGTGTGGGTTCACGGGTTGTTCGCGTAGCCGCATCGTCCTGCCGGCCGGCCCGGACGGACCGGAAGGCCTCGTTGCCGCGATTCCGATCGTTCCAGCAAGTTTATCAAAAAGGGATCATTGTCCCTTCCCATGAAAGAGAGCTTCAAGACCCAGCTGGGGCGTGCCGTCGTCCTGGTGCTGAAACCGCTGCTGCGTGTACTGATACGTCACGAGATCACGGTCTCGGACTTCAACGAGCTGGTGCGGCAGGCCTACGTCGATGTCGCCTACGAACATTTCGGCATTTCAGGCCAAGAACTCACCCATGCTCGTGTTGCGGTATGGACCGGACTGAACAGGAAGGAGCGAGGTCGTCGACACGATCAACCGCGTGGCCGGGACCGGGCTGATGCTGATGCTGATGCTGCATTGGCTGCCGCAGCTCACCCGCCAGGACGGCCCGATTCGTTCGGATGTCCTGCGTGTCACCGGGCAGGAGCCGATGTCGATCGAGGCGTTCGTGAGCAAGCATCGCGACGCGTTCGCACGGCTGGACTCCGGCGATGCGCGCAGGAACGCCCGGTAGCACGATCGGCTGCCCGGTAAGCCGCTCCCGTGCCGTTGCCGCAAAGGATCCGTACGCCCCGCGTCAGCCTGTCGCGATGAGGATGCGCTCGAATCGATGTCCCTTACTGCAAGACGGAATCGATCCGGGCGGCGGGGATCGTGATCAGCGCCTGCCCAGCGAGGGAACACGGTTGACGATCATCGCGCCGAGTTCCTCGACGGACATGCGCGTGGTGTTCAGGTGCGGCATTCCGTTGGAGCGGAACAGGCTCTCGGCTTGCGCCACCTCCTGCTGACAGGTGGTCGCCTCCGAGTAGCGCGTGCCGGGCAGCCGTTCGGTGCGGATCTGGGTCAGCCGCCGAGGGTCGATGGTCAAGCCGAACAGCTTGTCGCGATGCGGCTCGAGCGCCGGCGGCAGCGTGCGTCGCCCCAGTTCGTCCCCCGTCAACGGATAGTTGGCGACATAGATGCCGTAGTGCAGCGACAGGTAGAGCGAGACCGGCGTCTTGCCGCAGCGCGATACCCCGACCACGATCAGCTCGGCGCGACCGTAATGCTCCAGCTCCAGGCCATCGTCGGTCTGCAGCGCGAAGTGCACCGCGGCGATGCGCGACGAGTAGGCCGCCTCGTCGCCCACGCCGTGCGAGCGCCCGACGGTGTGAGAGGAGGCGACGCCCAGCTGCCGCTCGAGCGGCCCGATGAACGTCTCGAACAGGTCGAACACTTCCAGTCCGGCCTGCCGGAACACCTCGCGGATCGTCTCGTCGGCCAGCGTCACGAACAGCAGCGGGGGCGCGCCGTCACGGTTCGTGACCGCGCGAACGAGATCCACGACGCTCTTCGCCTTCGCCACCGTGTCCACGAACGTGAACGTCTCGGTACGGAAGTCGACACGCGGGAACTGTGACATCAGGCTCTGGGCCATCGCCGCCGCGGTCAATCCCGTGCGATCCGATACAATGAATGCCTGCTGGCTGCCGTCTTCGCTCATTTCACCGTCCGCCGCTTCGGGGTTCGACAGCCCGTGCGGTACTGATGGGCACATGACCGCGGGGAGTTCGACATCACACGATACCCGCTGCCCGTGCCCACAGGAAGTGCAAGCAGTGCATCCCCTTCGCCCGTCGACGCCAAGAGACCCCAGATGATCAAGTACACCCAGCGCTTCGCCGAGCTCGGCATGGACGATGTCGGAACGGTCGGTGGCAAGAACGCCTCCCTGGGCGAGATGGTGGCACAGCTCTCGGACCTGGGCATCAGCGTGCCCGACGGTTTCGCGACCACCGCCGACGCCTTCCGGGAGCACCTGTCCGCGAACGGCGTCGATGCCCGCGTGGCCAAGCGCCTCGAAGGGCTGGACAGCGAGGATGTCACCGCGCTGGCGGCCGCCGGCACCGACATCCGGCGCATGATCGTCGAGGCGCCCCTGTCGCCCGCGTTTCGCGATGCGATCTCGGCCGGCTGGCAGGCACTGGTGGGTGACGCACCGAAGGGCAGCGTGTCGGTGGCGGTACGCTCGTCGGCCACCGCCGAGGACCTGCCCGAAGCCTCGTTCGCGGGCCAGCAGGAGACCTTCCTGAACGTCACCTCGCTCGATGAGGTGCTGGAGAAGGTGCGCGAGGTGTTCGCCTCCCTGTACAACGATCGCGCAATCTCCTACCGCGTGCACCAGGGGTTCGCTCACGCCGACGTCGCGCTGTCGGCGGGCGTCCAGCGCATGGTGCGCAGCGATGTGGGAGCCAGCGGGGTCATGTTCTCGGTCGATACCGAGACCGGTTTCACCGACGCGGTGTTCGTCACCAGCTCGTGGGGCCTGGGCGAGTGCGTGGTGCAGGGCTCGGTCAATCCGGACGAATTCTACGTGCACAAGCCGACCCTGGAGGCCGGGCGGCCGGCGATCCTGCGTCGCACCCGTGGTTCGAAGGCGATCAAGATGGTCTACGCCGAACAAGACGATGAGGGGAGTGCGCGCCGCGCGGTCGACACCATCGACACCACCGGGTCCGAACGCCTGAGCTTCTCGCTGAACGATGCCGACGTGGAATCCCTGGCCCGCATGGCCGTCACCATCGAGCGCCACTACGGCCGTCCGATGGATATCGAATGGGGCAAGGACGGCAACGACGGGCAGCTCTACATACTGCAGGCCAGACCCGAGACGGTCGAGTCGCGCAGCGATGCGAACGTCATTCGGCGCTACCGCCTGGACGGACACACGAGCAACGTGCTGGTGCGCGGTCGCAGCATCGGTCAGCGCATCGGTGCCGGCAAGGTGCGCGTCATCAAGGGCATCGAGGGCATCGACCGGGTGCGCGAGGGCGACGTGCTGGTCACCGACATGACCGATCCGGACTGGGAGCCGGTCATGAAGCGTGCCGCCGCCATCATCACCGATCGCGGCGGGCGCACCTGCCACGCCGCGATCATCGCGCGCGAGCTCGGCGTGCCGGCCATCGTCGGCTGCGGCGATGCGACGCGCAAGCTGACCGATGGACAGTCGGTCACCGCCAGCTGCGCCGAGGGGGATACCGGCTACGTGTACGAAGGCGAACTGCCGTTCGATGTGGACGAGACAAGGCTCGACACGCTGCCGGAGCTGCCGTTCAAGCTGACCATGAACGTCGGCAATCCCGAGCGCGCGTTCGGCTTCAGCCGCCTGCCGCACGCCGGCGTGGGACTGGCTCGGCTCGAATTCATCATCAGCAACACGATCGGTGTCCACCCGAAGGCGCTGCTGGAGTACGAGAGCATGCCGGACGACGTGCGCGCCGAGATCGACAGCCGCGCCGCCGGCTACAGGAGCCCGGTCGACTTCTACGTCGACAAGATCGTCGAGGGCGTGGCGACGCTCGGCGCCGCCTTCGCCCCGCATCCGGTGATCGTGCGGCTGTCGGACTTCAAGTCGAACGAGTACGCCAACATGGTCGGCGGGCCGCTGTTCGAACCCGACGAGGAGAACCCGATGATCGGCTTCCGGGGCGCGTCGCGTTACCTGTCATCCTCGTTCCAGGAATGCTTCGCGCTGGAATGCCGGGCGGTGAAGCGCGTGCGCGACGAGATGGGCCTGTGCAACGTCGAGCTCATGGTGCCGTTCGTGCGCACGCTCGAAGAGGCCGACCAGGTGCTGGCGCTGATGGGCGAGCACGGCCTGGTGCGCGGCGAGAACGGGCTGCGCATCGTGATGATGTGCGAGGTGCCGAGCAACGCGGTGCTCGCGGACGAGTTCCTCGAACGCTTCGATGGCTTCTCCATCGGCTCCAACGACCTGACGCAGCTGACCCTGGGACTGGACCGGGATTCCGGCCTGGTGGCGCACCTGTTCGACGAGCGTGACCCGGCCGTGATGAAGCTGCTGGGGCAGGCGATCGCCGCGGCTAGAAAGGCTGGCAAGTACGTCGGCATCTGCGGGCAGGGCCCGTCGGATCATCCCGATCTTGCGCGCTGGCTGATGGACCAGGGCATCTCGAGCGTGTCGCTGAATCCCGACACCCTGGTGGAGACGTGGCTGTTCCTGGCGGGCGAGACGGCGGCCGAGGGTCGAGGGTCGGACCGCTGACCCTACCGAGCGCGCTCCCACCGCGCGATTTCTCCATGCAGCGCTTCCGAACTGACGCCGAGTTTGTGCGCAAGCGAATGGTGAGTGCCACGCGGGGGGTTCCGGACTGAAATCCTGTCACACCGCCGCCATCGACGGCGACGTCATCGAAGGCCATGTGCCGATGTCCGACAGCGAGAAGCTCCTGGCCGAGCGCCCGGATGTGGTCGGCCTCAGCGCACCGGGCATGCCGATGATCCGGAACCTCCCTCGGCAGCCGGATGGCGCCTGCCAGCCGGAGCAAGCGATACCCAGCCAAGCCGCAACGCGTTACCGACCACGAACACGCTCGACAGCGCCATCGCACCCGCGGCCAGCATCGGCGACAGCAGGATCCCGGACACCGGATACAGCACGCCGGCGGCGACCGGCACCAGCAGCGCGTTGTAGGCGAAGGCCCAGAACAGGTTCTGCCGGATGTTCGCCATCGTGCGGCGCGACAGCGCGATCGCGTTCGCCACGCCCCCCAGATCACCGGACATCAGCACCACGTCCGCGCTCTCGATCGCCACATCGGTGCCGGTACCGATCGCGATGCCCGCATCGGCGGTGGCGAGCGCCGGCGCATCGTTGATGCCATCGCCGACGAAGGCCACGCGGTGACCCTGTGCGCGCAGCGCCTCGATGGCCGCCGTCTTGCCCTCGGGCAATACCTCCGCCACCACCTCGTCGATACCGAGCCGGGCCGCGACGGCATCCGCCGTTCGCTGTTCGTCACCGGTGATCATCACCGTGCGGACGCCCAGCGCGTGCAACGCCGCCAGCGCAGCGGGCGAGGTCTCCTTGATCGGGTCGGCCACGGCGAGCACGGCGACCAGGTGGCCGTCGATCGCGGCGTAAAGCGGTGTGTGACCGGCATCGCCGAGCCGGGCCGCATCCGTCGCGAACGGCGTCACGTCGATGCCGAGCCGATCCATGTAGCGCGCCGCACCGACCGCGACCCGACGCCCGTCCACCGACGCCTCTGCACCGAACCCGATGTGCGCCTCGAAGTCTTGAGCGGGCGGTATCTCGAGCCCGTCATGCTCCGCCGCCTCCACGATCGCTCGGGCGATCGGGTGCTCGGAACGGGACTCCACCGCAGCCAGCAGGCCGAGCATCTCGTCGCGTTCGAACCCGTCGACAAGTGTCAGCTCGGTCAACGTCGGATGCCCTAGCGTCAGGGTCCCGGTCTTGTCGAACGCCACGACGTCGACATCGCGCAGCGTCTGCAGCGCCTGGCCACGACGGAACAGCACGCCCATCTCGGCCCCGCGTCCGGTGCCGACCATGATCGAGGTCGGCGTCGCCAGGCCCATCGCGCAGGGACAGGCGATGATCAGCACCGCCACGGCGTTCACCAGCGCCAGCGCAAGCGCCGGTTCCGGGCCGAACACCAGCCACGACAGGAAGGTGAGGGTGGCGATCGCCATGATCGCCGGAACGAACCAGGCGGTCACACGATCGACCAGTGCCTGGATCGGAAGCTTTGCCCCCTGGGCCTGCTCGACCAGGCGGATGATGCCGGCCAGCGCGGTGTCCGAACCTACCCGGGTGGCCTTGAACATGAATGCGCCGCGCTGGTTGATCGTGCCGCCGATGACATCCGATCCCGGGGCCTTCGACACCGGCACGGGCTCGCCGGTAAGCATCGATTCGTCCACCCAGGAACGGCCGTCCAGCACCTGCCCGTCGACGGCGATGCGCTCGCCTGGCCGAACCTCGACATGGTCTCCGACCCGTACCCGCTCCAACGGGACCTTGTGTACCCCTTGCGTGCCGACGATGCGGGCACTCGGCGGCGCAAGGCCTGCCAGATGCCGGATCGCCTGTCCGGTACGCCCCTTGGCCCTGGCCTCCAGCCAGCGCCCGAGCAGGATCAGCGTGACGATGACGGCCGCGGCCTCGAAGTAGACGTTCGCCGTGCCCGTGGGCAGCAGGTCGGGCAGGAAGGTGGCAAGCGTCGAGTAGCCCCACGCGGCGCTCGTGCCGAGCGCCACCAGCGAGTTCATGTCCGGTGCCCCCTTCGCAAGGCTCGGGAAGCCCTTGACCAGAAACCGTCGACCGGGGCCGGCGAGCACCAGCGTGGTCAGCACGAACTGCACGATCGCGCTGCCGCGGCTGCCGATGGTGCCCGCCACCAGATCGCTCACGTCCGGCACGACGTGCGAGCCCATCTCCAGCACGAACACCGGCAACGTCAGGGCGACGGCCCAGGCGAGTGCTCGACGAAGACTTGCCAGCTCGTCGCTGCGTGCGTTCTCGGTGCGGGCACGAGTCTGCTCGGGGGCCGTGATCACGCTAGCTGGATAGCCTGCGTCCGTAATCGCGCGGGCGATGGCATCCGGTTCGACGGCGCCGGCGGTGTAGCCGACGGCCGCCTGAGCGGTGGCAAGGTTCACCGCCGCGCGGTGCACGCCCGGCACGGCCAGGAGCGTCTTCTCCACGCGCCCGACGCACGAGGCGCAGGACATGTTCAGGACCGAAAGGCTCAGCGAACGGGTATCGGCGGGTCGCGCTCCGCCACCATGGGCCGGCGAGGCGGCCGCTCTCGGCGCGCTCATGTCTCTGGGACAGGACACTAGGTCCGGACGTCCTGGCATCGATTCATCCTCACGTTTTCCTCACGGTGGGGCTTCTCATCGTGGGAAGGTCAAGACCGTCAGGCCCGGTCTGATCCGTACGAGATCTCGGTCTCCGAATTCATCGGAGATCGTGATCGACGCGCTCCCGCTCGAGCCTCCGGCGCCGGGTGCCGTCCACGCGATCACCATCTCGTCGCCGGCGAGCACCATGCGGGGAAAGCCGAAAGCGCGCATGCGCGCCGCCGAGCAGTGGCTGGCCGAGCCGCTCGGTCGGGACGAGGCGGTGCGGCTCGCCCCGGTCGACAGTCCCGCCATCCCCGTGGCCAGGTAGTGGGCAAGCTTGTCCTCGTCTTCGATGATCAGAACGTTCATCGATCAGGTGTTGCACGATCCGTCGCGGCGCACGGTCTTCCGGGTGGCAAGCCCTGCGCCCCGGCGATCGGGCCGGATGCCTACTGCTGGACTTGGGCGGCCAACGCCTCGTCGATCTCGATGACGAAATCGGCGTACACGTTCGTGCCGAGGCTGGCGAGCACGAGCAGGGTACTGGCGGCGAGGGTGCGTACGGAGGTTCGGTCGTACACGTCGTTGCAATCTCTCGAAAGTGATAGGGCCACCCTGTCCGGGGTCCTGGTGGACTGACGAGAACGATGATGGGGCTTGAAGCTGACGACCTTCGAACAACCGGATTGCAAGTTCCTGCCAGCCGGCTTCCTCGCTCGGCATGACCGACCGCTCGGGTCGTTCTTGTCATGCCTCGGACGCCACGAGCATCATGAACGCTGCTGGAGCATGTGCTCGATCGAGGGCGTGCAGCTCGTCATGCCGCCTGCGTGCCCAGGTACGCCGCCTCGAGCGCCGGGTCCTCCAGCAACTCGCGGGCGCTGCCGGACTTGACGATGCGACCGGTCTCCAGCACGTAGGCCCGGTCGGCCACCTCCAGGGCCAGGTTCGCCATCTGATCGACCAGCAGCAAGGTCACGCCCTCGTCGCGCAGCCCGGCCAGGGCGTCGTACAGCTCGCCGATCATCGCGGGCGCAAGCCCCAGGGAGGGCTCGTCCAGCAGCAGGATCCGGGGGCGCGCCATCAACCCGCGGCCGATCGCCATCATCTGCTGTTCGCCACCGGACAGCAGGCCGGCCGGCGTGCCGAGCCGGTCCTTCAAGCGTGTGAAGCGTGCCAGCACGCGCTCGATGTCGGCATCGATCTCGGTCCGGTCGCTTCGCACGTGCGCCCCAATGACCAGGTTGTCCAGCACGCTGAGCTCGGGGAACACCTGACGCCCTTCGGGTACCAGCGACAACCCCGCCGAGGCGATCTCGCTCGGCGGCAGTGCCTGAACGGGACGGCCGGAGAGCGTGACCGTGCCGGTGCGTGCCGGGTGCAGACCGGCGATCGCGTTGAGCAGGCTCGACTTGCCCGCGCCGTTGGCACCCAGCACGGCGACCAGTTCCCCCTCGGCGACGTTCAGGTCCACGCGATCCACGACCGGCGCCGCGCCGTAGTCGACGCTCAACCCGATCACGTCCAGCAAGGCCGTGCGGCGTTCCGGCAAGGCACTGGTGCGCGAGGGGGCGCGATAGGCCTTGTCTCCGAGGTAGGCACTGATCACGGCCGGATCGCGACGTACGTCCTGCGGCTCGCCCTGGGCGATGGGCACGCCCGAATCGAGCACGACCAGCCGATCGGAGATCGACATCACCAGCGACATGTCGTGCTCGACCAGCACCACGGCGATGCCCGCATCGGCGATCGCGCGCAGCAGTGCTGACAGACGGGTGGTGTCGGCGGCGCTCAACCCGGCCGCCGGTTCGTCGAGCAGCAGCACGCGCGGCTCGCTCGCCAGCGCCCGGGCAAGCTCCACCAGCCGTCTATCGACGTGCGCGAGACCATGCGCCGCCAGGTCGGTCGGACCGGTGTAGCCGACGTAGGCCAGCAGCGCCCGCGCCCGTTCGACCCGGACGTCGTGACGGCGGTGGAACGGCATCTCGAGCCGGCCCTTCTGCATCGCCACCAGCAGGTTGTCGAGCACCGACAGTTCGCCGAACAGGCGCGTTGCCTGGTAGGTCCGGGCCAGCCCGATCCGTGCGATCCGCCAGTCGGGTCTTGCGGTGATGTCGTCGCCGAGCACGATCGAGCCGGTGTCCGGCGTGTAGAAGCCGCTGACCAGGTTCAGCACCGTGGTCTTGCCGGCACCGTTCGGCCCGATGATGCTGGTGACCTTGCCGGCGGGCGCCTTGAACCCGACACCCTCGGCCGCCGTCACCCCGCCGAAGCGGATGCCGATACCGCTCACGCGCAGCCCGTCGTGCGCGGGCACGTCGAACGGCAGCGCGGCCGAGGTTCGCCTTGCATCGCCTGACGCGTCGAGCGTATCGGGCGGGGCGCCGACCTGCCCCGTGCCGTTCATCGCAGTGTCGCGCACGCGGGGTCGGAACCTGTCGAACAGGTCGGACATCCAGCCGAGGACGCCCTGCGGAGCCACCCACAGCACCACCAGCAACACCGCCGCGAACAGCAGCAGGCGCATGCCGGCCAGCTCGGACAGCAGCTCCGGCAGCAGCACGATGAGCAGCGCACCGATCAGCGGGCCGAACACCGTGCCGCTGCCACCGATGATGACGGCGAGCACGAACAGGATGGATTGCGAGAACGGGAACGATTCCGGGCTGATGAACATGATCAACGGCGCGAGCACGCCGCCCGCCACGCCCGCGAGCAGCGCGGAGAGTCCGAACGCGATGGCCTTGGTGATGACCGGGTTGATGCCGATCGAGCGTGCGGCGATCTCGCTGGACTTCACCGCCCGCATGGCCCGCCCCCAGCCGCTGTGCACCAGCGAGTGGTAGAACCCCAGCGAGCCGGCCGCCAGCAGGCAGGCGAGCAAGGCCAGTCCGACCCCGGCATCGAGCGAACCGAAATAAGGCATCGGAATGCCCATCAGGCCGTTGGCCCCGCCGGTCAGGGACCGCCATTCCATCAGTCCATGATGAACCATGAACGCGAAGGCGATGGTCACCATGGCCAGGTAGGCACCACTGACGCGGATCGCCGGGATGCTCAGCAGCAGACCGGCCACACCTGTCAGCGCGGCCGCCGCGATCAGCGCCACGCCCAGGGGCACCCCGGCGATCGTCAGCAGCGCCGAGGTGTAGGCGCCGAGCGCGTAGAAGGCCACGTGCCCGAAGGAGATCTGCCCGGTCAGGCCGATCAGGATGTTGAGCCCCACGCCGACGATGGTGGCCAGCGCCACCAGCGTCAGCACCAGCACCGAGTAGCTGTCCAGGCGGAAGGCCATCACGACGGACGCCGTCAGCAGGACGCCCAGCGTGGCGATGGTGAGGGTGGCGCTGCGCGTCACGCCCTTCACACCTTGACCGCCGCTGTCCGACCGAACAGGCCGTCGGGCTTCACCGCCAGCACCAGGATCACCAGGCCGAAGCTGATGATCTGCGTGAACGCGGAGCCTGCGTGAACGATGATGAGCGCCTCGACGACCCCGAACAGCAGGCCCGCGACGACCACGCCGCCAGCGCTGGTGATGCCGCCGAGAATGGCCACCGCGAACGCCTTGAGACCGAACAGGGTGCCCATGTCCGAGTGCACGCTGATCAGCGGGGCGATCAGCAGCCCGGCGATGCCGGCGAACACCGTCGACACGGCGAACGCGACGGCCACGACGCGGTTCACGTCCACACCCATGAGCCGCGCCGCCGCCGGGTTCTGCACGGTGGCATCGAGCACCTTGCCGAGCCGGGTGTAACGTCTTGCCAGCAACAGGGCGGCTACAAGCAGTGCCGCGACCAACGGAATGATCAGCTGCAAAGCCTCGACGCCGGTACCGAACAGGTCGTAGCGCACCTCGGCCAGCGACAGCGTGAACCGCCGCGGTTCCTTGCCGAACGTGAACAGCACGATGTTGTCCACCAGGATGCCCCCCGCCACGGTGGCGATCAGCCAGGCCTCCGAACCGCGCCGGTGGAAGGGCCGGACCAGTACCCGCTCGATCAGCAACCCGTAGAGGGCGCACAGGCACAGCGTGACCGTGGCGGCCGCCAGCCAGGGCCAGCCCCAGGTGATGCACAGCGTGTAGCCGATCACCGCGCCCACCATCATCGCGCTGCCCTGCGCGAAGTTGACCGTGCGCGAGACCGCGTAGGTGATGTGGAAGCCCAGAGCGAGCAGGGCGTACATGCTGCCCAGCCCGAGGCCCGAGATGAGGGCGGCGGTGATCATGCCGGCCGAACGCGGCGGATCATGACGGCGGTTCGAGGCGGCGGCACACGGTTCGGCGCATCAACGCTCGATCCGCACGATCTCGTCACCCACGAAATGGGTGAACACGTAATCGTCGGGGCCCAGGGCATCGTGTTCCTCGGGGCTGAACGGCGTCTCGTAGGTCTTGATCAGTCCTTCGTGACGCTCGATGTCGTAGAGCCCCAGACGGATGGCCGGACCGTCGAGCGAGCCGGCGTTCTCGATCGCCAGCGCCACCAGGTGCATGGCATCGTAGGCGTTGGCCACGCCGACCGCGGGCGTCACGTCCGCCGTGGTCTCGATCTCCGGAAAGCGTGCCTGCAGCGCGGCGAATACCTCGGCCCCCTTGCCGGATTCGATGTCGTCGAAGGTGTACGTCTGGATGAAATGCACCTTGTCCGCGTTCGAGCCGGCAAGCTCTCCGAAGCGACCGCCGGCAGGCCCCCAGTGGGAGACGATCGGCACCTCCCAGCCCATCCGGTCCAGCGACTTCACCACCTGCGCCGACGGCGCCACGTTGGCGACCAGCAGCAGCGTATCGGTGCCTGCCTCGCGCAACCGGGTCAGCTGCGGTACCACGTCGACGTCCGCCCCCTCCATGCGTTCGATGCCGGTGGCCTCGATCGATCGCGATGCCAGCGCCTTGGTGAAGCCCTTCTCGTTCGATTCCCCCCAGGGGTTGTTGATCAGCAGCATGCCGGGCCTGCTCATGTCGAATTCGTCCAGCGCGTACTGCACCAGCGCTTCATCGACGAGCTCGTCCATGGCGGAGACGCGGAACGCGTAGTTCTCCTCGGCACCGTTCCTGGTGATGGGCGTGCCGGCGGCCCAGACGCCCATGAACGGGAACCTCATCTGATTGGCCGCCGGCACGATCGCGAGCGACACCGGCGTGTCGAGACCGCCGAACACCACGGCCACCCGCTCGCGCTGCACCAGTTCGCGCGCCGCCAGCAAGCCCTTCGAGGGGTTGCTCTCGTCGTCGCGGCTGAGCAGCTCGATCGGTCGGCCGAGCACGCCACCGGCGGCGTTGATCTCGTCGATCGCGACCGTCAGCCCGCGCGTGATGGCTTCGCCGGACTTGGCCGACTGCCCCGACAGGGCGGCGACCAGGCCAACCTTGATCGGTTCATCCTGGGCGTGGGCGACGATCGAGAACAGCGACGCCGCCAGGAGCAGCACGCCTCGACTCGCCCGTCGCCAGGATCCGACAGTCAATGCAAGCACGGTTACATTGCCGGGAAGGTGTGCGGAGGGTGTCGTCTGCATGGTTCGATGTTCGCGATTCGTGGATCCCATAGACACCGTCGCACGCAAGGTGCCAGGCGAGAAACGGCATTCCAGTGCGGTCCGGCAGCTTGCAAGGGGCCGATCCTGCACGACACCGGTGCGTGAGCCGCCGTGCTTGCACCGCCATGGAACGGACGCAGCCCGGCGTGTGCGACGGCTCCGGTCGATGCGCGACGAAGGCCGTGGGCGCGCGCCGGCGAATGCGCCATACTCGATGCGCACATCGCATCCGCCCCCCGACGTGAGAGCCTGCCTTGACCAACGAGCCCGACGCCGTCGCCCTCGTGCGAACGTTCCTCGACGCCTCGATGAAGCCCGATCCGGTGAAGGCGGCCACCTTCATGGCCGACGACGTCGTCATCACGTTCACCGGCGGACGCGCGATGCGCGATGCCGCGGCGATCACGGCGTTCAACGCGTCCCGCTACGCCCGGGTGAAGAAGGCGCTGGGCCAGTTCGACTGGTGCGACCGGGGAGATCACGTGGTGGTCTACTCCAACGGCACGTTGTACGGCGAATGGCCCGACGGTCGCTCGTTCGCCGGAAATCGCTTCCTGGATCGCTTCGAGGTCAGGCACGGCAAGATCACGCGCATGGATGTGTGGAACGACAGCGCCGAGTGGATTCTCGAACCGGCGATCGAACGGGACCCGCAGGAGCGCTCCGCATCGTGAGGACCGGACGATGAACCTGGAACTGATCCTGAAGGGCGCGCGTCGCGCCGAGCATCCCGATCGGCTCGTCGATATCGGCATCGCCGGTGGCTCGATCGTGGCCGTGGCGCCTGACCTCGATGCGCCGGCGCGCACCATCGAACTCGGCGGCCGGCTGGTCTCGCCCGGTTTCGTCGAGACGCACATCCATCTGGACAAGTCCTGCATCCTCGACCGGTGCCGAGGCAGCGGTGACCTGAATGCCGCGATCGCCGAAGTGGCGGCGCTCAAGGAGGACTTCACGGTCGACGATGTCTACGCCCGTGCCTGCCGTACCGTGGAGAAATGCCTGCTGCAGGGAACGACGCACATGCGCACCCACCTGGAGATCGATCCGGTGATCGGGCTACGCGGCTTCGAGGCCGTCATGCGCGTGGTCGAGGACTACGCCTGGGCCATCGACATCGAGGTCTGCGTCTTTCCTCAGGAAGGCCTGTTGAACAACCCCGGCACCGACGAGCTGCTGGTCCGGGCGATGGAGCGGGGCGCTCACCTGATCGGGGCCGCACCCTACGTGGACAGCGACCCGCACGGGCAGATTGATCGCATCTTCGAGCTAGCCCGACGCTTCGACACCGCGATCGACATGCACCTGGATTTCGGTACCGATGGCAGCGTGCTCGATCTGGACCACGTGTGCGAACTGACCGAGCGGTACGGACGAGGAGGGCGCGTGGCCATCGGGCACGTCACCAAGCTTGCGCACGTCGTGCCCGACAGGTTCGCGCAGGCCGCGAAACGCATGGCGGACGCGGGCGTGGCACTGACCGTGCTGCCGGCAACCGACCTGTTCCTGATGGGCCGCGACAGGGACCATGCCCGGACACGGGGGGTGACCCACGCGCACGAGCTGCTGCACGCCGGGGTCAACTGTTCGCTGTCGACCAACAACGTGCTCAATCCGTTCACGCCGTTCGGCGATTGCTCGCTGGTACGCATGGCGAACCTGAACGCCAACATCTGCCACATCAGCGGGGAGGCGGACACCGCAGCCTGCTTCGACATGGTCACCACGCGCTCCGCCCGCCTGATGAACATCGCAGGCTACGGGCTCGAGCCGGGGTGCCGGGCGGATCTCGTCGTGATCGACGCCACCGGCAAGCGGGACGCGGTGGCCGAGCTGGCGCCCGTGCTGATGGCGTTCAAGAACGGCCGTCGCACCCTGACGCGAGAGGCCGCCAGGCTGCACCTGCCCGGGGCGGCGGACACCGGAGCGGACCGGGAAGTGGACCAGCGTGCAGACCAGGGTGCGGATCAGGGCGCGCATCAGGTCACCCATCAAGGCGCGGGGCGATGACCGCGGCAGCGTCTTACGCCCTGGACGAGCTGGGCGCACTCTGTACGCACAATCCGGTATCCGTCGACGGATCGGCCAGCGGGCCACTCGCCGGACTGAGCTTCGCGCTCAAGGACGTCTTCGACGTGGCGGGTTCCTCGACCGGCAACGGCCACCCGGCGTGGCTGGCCAGCCACGCGCCTGCCGATCGGCACGCTCCGGCTGTCCAGCGCTTGCTCGATGCCGGTGCGAACCTGGCGTGTCGCACGATCAGCGACGAGCTCGCCTACTCGCTGACCGGCGAGAACGTCCACTACGGCACCCCGCTGAATCCGGCCGCTCCCGACCGCGTTCCCGGAGGATCCTCCAGCGGCTCGGCCTCGGTCACGGCGGCAGGCGTGGTGGACTTCGCGCTCGGATCCGATTGCGGCGGATCGGTACGCGTGCCGGCCAGCTACTGCGGCATCGTCGGAATGCGGCCGAGCCACGGATGCGTACCGCTCGACGGTGCAGCGCCCTTCGCACCGAGCTTCGACTGCGTCGGCTGGTTCGCGCAGGACCCCGGAACGCTGGAGCGGGTCGGGCGCGTGCTGCTGGGGGAGGCCGCACCCGCATCACCGATCGAGCGGCTCGTCGTCGCGTCGGATGCGTTCGCCACGCTGGAGCCTGCGTGCATGGCCGCCTTCGCACCGGTTCTGGAGCGTGCACTGGACAAGGTCGGCCGTGGCGGTGATGCGACCTTGGCACCCGAGGGTCTCGATACCTGGTCGCAGGCCTTTCGCACCCTGCAGGCGGCCGAGGTCTGGCGATCCGTCGGCGATTGGGTCGAGCGGGAAAGACCCCGGTTCGGACCGGGCGTCGCCGATCGGTTGAAGATCGCGAAGGCGACGACGGGCACCGAGGTCGCTGCCGCGCAACGGGTCCGTGACGCGGTACGGCGACGTTTCGACGCTCTGCTGCCCGAAGGCACCGCGTTGGTCATGCCCACGGTGCACCGGGTCGCGCCTTTGCGAGGACTTCCTGCCGCCGAGATCGAGATCCGGCACCGGCACCTGGCGATGAACCTGCTGTGCGGTGCCGGGCTTGCAGGGTTGCCGCAGATCTCGTTGCCGCTGGTGTCGCACGTCGGTCTGCCGCTGGGCCTGTCGATAGTAGGTCGCCCGGGTTCGGACGTGGCGTTGATGGCCCTGGCTCGGCGCATCGATGGTGAAGGTGCCGGAGCGTCATCCGATCCGCGTGCGTCGATCCTTCGGGAATGATGCGCATGGACATCGACCTTCCCGAAGCCGTGGCGGAGCTGACCCGGGCCTTTCTGCGTTACGAGGCCGCGCTGACCGGCAACGATGTCGCCGTGCTGGACGAGCTGTTCTGGAACGACCCGCACACCGTTCGCTATGGCGCCGCCGAGAACCTCTACGGATACGACGCGATCGCCGCCTACCGCTCGCAACGCGCGGCGAGCGGGCTCGACCGGACGCTGGACAGGACCGTCATCACGACGTTCGGGCGCGACTTCGGCACGACGATGACCCTGTTCGAACGATCTGGCAACCCTCGCACGGGCCGGCAGAGCCAGACCTGGGTGAGGGGCCCTGAAGGGTGGCGCATCGTCGCCGCTCACGTGAGCCTGATGGTGGACTGAATAGGGACTCGTCGTACGATGAGGTGCCGACGAGACGGCTGGTGGGAAAGTCCTCGCATCAGGCGAGTCCGACGTGTTCGAGCAGGGAACCCAGGACACGATTCGCGGCGAAGTGCGGTCCTGCAAGTGGCCCAGATCGGCGGCGAGGTCCACACGAAGAGGAGCCGGTACCGGACATCCGGTATCGACGCGAAGCGCGGTGGCGGATAGCGACGCCGCTTCGCGCCGGCTATCATGCGCGCAGGGCGGTGATCCTTTCGCCGCTCTCGCTTCCCGTGCGATGCTCGTCGCCCGAGAGGGGCGTGCATCCATGGCTAGACCGAGAACCGGCGACAAGCGAGAGGACATCGTCGAGTCCGTCATCGCCGACGTAGCCGAGCGCGGCCTTGACGGGTCGTCGATGGCCGGTATCGCTGCCCGTGCGGGCGTTGCCGTCGGCACGATCTATCGCTATTTCCCTGATCGGGACGCGCTCCTGCGCGACGCTCATCTGGACATCAAGCGCCGTCTGCATGGGCGACTGGTGGCGGCGGCGGGACGCCACGACACGCCGCGGGAGAGCATGCGCGAGGCGTGGCTGACGCTGGTCGATCTCGCCAGCGAGCGCCCGCGGGACTTTCTCTACATCACCGCGGCGGCCGGTCATGCGCTCGCGGACGCCGCGCGTCGCGAGGAGTACGAGCGGATGAACGCCGAGCTTCGCGAGCTGCTGGTGCGGGCGGTCGGCGGCGGAGAGGGAATAGTGGGTGGCGGCGAGACAGGACGTGTTTGGGCACAGGCGCTCGTGACGCTGTTCGTTGCCCCGGCGATGCAGCTCGCACGCGACGCCGCGCTCGCCGGTCGAGCACCGGAGGCGGCGTTATCGAACCAACTGTTCGACATGGTCTGGCGAGGGTTGCGCGATGTCGATTAGTGAGTGATTATTCACTAACGCTTTCCATTGGACACGCTGTCATGAACGGACCACGTCTTCGCGCCACGTGCGCCGCCCCCCTACTGTTCGCCATGACCCTGACCGGACACGCCGACATGACCGAGACCGACATTCGCGACGGCTGGATCGAACACGCCGCCCGCGCCCAGCTGCACCGCTGGTTCCTCATCTACGAGCGTCCCGACGGCGGGATCGACAACGCGCTCGACCTCCTCGCCGACGACGTCGTCATCCGCTCCGGGCTCGGCACGGCCACGGGACACGAAGAGTACGAAGCGCGCGTCGCGCAGCTCCCGTCGAGCTGGCGC